>Ga0302251_1000090_pt1 | contig 112278 bp, 81 predicted proteins | sample AAG_RA_Gln_MG_FD_193534 | JGI IMG/M metagenome (GOLD analysis project Ga0302251, IMG submission 193534) | Enriched activated sludge microbial communities from anaerobic digester in WTTP, New Holstein, Wisconsin, United States - AAG_RA_Gln | ecosystem: Engineered > Bioreactor > Anaerobic >... | reverse complement strand
TGCGAGGAAATGACCAATCTTGAGGTGCGATCCTGGGATGGCAGGTGGAAATTTGTCTATGAGGTTGCCGACGGATGATGCACCACCGGCTGTCGTGCGAAAAAAACCTATTTCCCGATCTCTGAACATAGAACCATCAGCAGACGAACCGTTATTTTTATACTCACCAGCATAACAAACTGCAGCATTCTAAATTGCCAAATGAGCGTTGATAGATGATTCCAGAAGTTTTGATAGTGCAATTTTTAATGCGCGTTTGTATAAGAGGGCCAGCGGTACCTCTGAAATCTGTGAAATATTTTTTGCAGCCGGCAGGTTGGCCGATGCAGCCCCGGAGATAGGCCTGACAATCCTCAGAGCACCCCATATTATGCTTTTAAAGAGGATTTGAATCATTTTTCTCTTCTTTGTCCGGAAAGGCTCAACAGAGAGCATGTAAACAGGCCTCTCAATCCCTTCTGCCATAAGCCATTAGGCGATCATACCGTTTGATTTCTGTTGCTGCAGCTGGTATAATTATATCATAGATCTAAACTAACCTCGTTTTGAAAAGTCTTTTCATCCCAGCCGAATCGAATTATCCATTTGAAAGGCAGTTTTATGGATCAGCCTGATTTTAGCCCGACGTTCCAAGATACAGATGATGAGACGCCTGAAAGCCCTCTCTCTATTAACCGCAGGCAGATTGTCGTGCATCTCCGCGAAGGCGAGCCAATCTGCGACGTGGGCGAAATGGTTCAGCAGATTGCAATCCGTTCAATCAACAGATACGATGCTGCGATAGAGGCAGACAGGGAGCTGGACGGGATAATGCTGAAGCGCCGTGGGATTGATTTGAGGCTCGGTGAGCTTCTCACCCTGTTCAAGAAGAAGAAGGGCGAAGACTATATGGGGCACCGCTCGATTGGAACTTTCTCTGTCGAGCATCTTTCGTTCTCAGGGCGACTGGCTTCAGAGCTGATGCGAAACAGCGGGCTGCTGTCATCTCTGCCTCTGACAAAGGAGACGTATCTGCAGGGCGGGATCAAGAAGAGCGCTCTCAGGCATCTGTCGAGGGTTTTGACGCCTGAAAACGAAGCAGAGTGGATCTCCAGGATAGAGAAACTGTCGATGAAAGAGCTGGAGAGAATGGTGAAGAAGGCCCTTCAGGAAATGGAGACAGCCAGGAAGAGCGGCAGTGAGGGTAAAAGTAATGGCGGCGGAACAGTAGGCGGCTCAAGCGCCGGCACAGTCGACAGCTCGGCAGGCGCGGATAAAACTTATACCGTTGAACAGTATGATAACGATATTCCATCAGAAGAGAGCGATGAGCCTCAGAAGGGATTGATGATGCATCTTGAAGTCTCATGCAGGCTTGCTCCTGTCTGGGATTTCGCGCTCGAGCAGTTCCGCAACAGGGAGCAGGTTAACGGCTCGGTCAGCCTGTTTGTCGAAGAGCTTCTGGCAAACTACATCACATCAGGCAAAAGAAGCAGCAGTCCATCTCTTCTGGAGAACTCAGAACTACCTGTCTTTTACAGATGTCATATGAAAAAGCCTGAGAGGGATGAAGAGCTGTTTTACGATCAGCAGATCCCTGCTGGAAAAGCACTGCCAGATGCCCTGGAAGACGAAGGCTGCATGACAAGGCAGATCATATTCCCGCCTTCCTTCCATGAGACCCCTGAGACTGTTGATGCTCTTGCTGATAAGCTGATAGAGCTTGCAAGACACCGCCAGGAGCTGGATGTGGGGATGGCAAAGATCCTGTGGGCCATCAACAGCTGGAGCCTGTTCAGAATTCTCGGCTACAGCCGGATTGAAGAATATGGGAAGAAGAGGTGCGATCTTCCGAATTCGATGCTCTACAGGCTGATGAGGATGGCAGAAGGTTTCAGGAGAAGGCCCCTCATCGAGAAGGCTTTCAAGGTCGGGCTCATTTCCAGGGAACAGGCAAGGCAGATCCTCAGAATATCAGACAAAGACAACGAGAAGATATGGATAGACTTTGCAGCCCACTCGCCAAGCGTCACGCTGAAGGAAGAGCTGGAGCGGTGCCTCAGGATCATCGACTATGACTGCTTCTCCCGCTCATTCTACAATATACTTCCCGGATTCAGATACATCACAGATGATAGATACAGCGAGCTTCCCGATGAGATAAAGAAAGCAGTCAGGACTGGCTCGTGGTACAGGCGCTCTTCACCTGACGAGGCCTGGCCTCTTGATGAGAACGATGAGCATGAACTGATGGAGCGTGACCTCCGCCTGGAAGAGCCGTGGAAATATTTTGAGGATGTCGATGACTTTCTGGCTTACGAGGCAGAGGTCGCTGAAAGGAACAAGAAAAGCGAGCTGTGTGCGGCTCCCGGCTGCCAGGACAGGGAGAACAGAAAAAACCTGTGTGCGGCTCCCGGCTGCCAGGACAGGGAGAGCAGAAAAAACCTGTGTGCGCCTCCCGACAACCGGGATGGGGAGTGCAGAAAAAACCTGTGTGCGAGTCTTGGCAGTCAGGATGGGGAGAGCGGAAAAAACCTGTGTGCGGCTCCCGGCTGCCAGTCTACAGAGAGCAATGACGGGCTGTGTGCGAGTCTGGACTGCCAGGATGAAGAGAGCAGACAGGCTTACTGCGATGACGAGACTCTTGCGAAAGCCAGGGAGATATGCACGATGCCTCACGGTGCAGACCCTGCAGAGACCTTCCTGCTTGATATCATTGCAGATCCGGTCGGCACTCTGCCCCTGGGTTCGACTATGCCGATCAGATTCTTCATCCCTGAGGAGCTCTTCGGCCTCTGGAATACCTGCTTCGGCCTGTATCTTCTGCAGCCCGGCACGGATTATACGGCACAGGGCTTCATAGCAGCACTTCTGCAGGAGTGGCTTCTCACAGAGCGCCTCCATTTCAAAGTGACGCGCAATTACGCAATCCTGAAGAGAGACCGATTCCGCTGCCAGGTGCCTGGGTGCAACTGCCGCCGTAACCTGCATATACACCACATCATCCCCCGCTCACACGGAGGAAGTGATGATCCGGCAAATTTAATCTTATTGTGCGCTTCGTGCCACCTGAGACTGCTGCACGAACTGCACACGCTTAAGGTAGAAGGGACGGCGCCATTCAATCTCACATTCACATTCGGCGACACAAGCCTCCGCAGAGACGGAAAGCACTTCCTGAAATACGTCAGAGGGAGAAAGATACTGCAGCCTGAGAAGATAAAACCCAGACAAAGTAAGAGCTGCGAAAAAAGATGACTGCCTGACAGATTTGTTATACAAACGCGCATTATAAATTGCACTATCAAAACTTCTGGAATCATCTATCAACGCTCATTTGGCAATTTAGAATGCTGCAGTTTGTTATGCTGGTGAGTATAATAAAAGAGTCTGTCACTATTTTAAGCGGGAGGAAATTCCTCGGGAGATCAGGAATAACGGGACATGACGCGCCTGCCATGCGCGACACGAAAGGAGACAGTTCTCATGCAGATTTCCCGCGCCATTGATGAGATGATCACAAGGAGCTTCGCGGAAGATATCGGGAGCGGCGACATTACCACAGAGCTGCTGATCCCGCCTGACCGGATCTGCAGGGCAGATATCCATGCAAAGGCAGGCGGCGTCGTGGCAGGGCTCGAGATTCCGGCGGCAGTGTTCAGGGCTCTCGATCCAGATATGAAGTGCACGTTTCAATGCAGAGACGGCGATGCCGTAAAGAAAGGCCAGATACTGCTCTCTATCAAAGGGAAGGCGCAGGCGATCCTGACCGGAGAGAGGACTGCGCTGAACTTCCTGCAGCACCTTTCCGGCATAGCCACGATAACCAATTCAATAGTCAAAATGCTTGAAGGCAGTACAATCACACTCCTCGATACGAGAAAGACCGTCCCCGGAATGCGCCTTCTTGAGAAATACGCCGTTGCTGCAGGCGGAGGGAAGAACCACCGGATGGGCCTCTTCGACGGAATCCTGATAAAGAACAACCATCTGAAGTTCAACACGCTGAAAGATGCGGTCAAAAAGGCGAAAGATGCCGCCCCCCCGCACATCAAGGTGGAGGTCGAGGTAGAGAGCCTCGCGCAGACAGAAGAGGCCCTCGAGGCAGGAGCCGACATAATAATGCTGGACAACATGGATATGGCAGCGATGAAAAAGGCCCTCGAACTGATCAACGGCAGGGCGAAGGTGGAGGTATCAGGGAACATCACGGAAGAGACCATACCGTCACTCGTGGCGCTGCCTGTGGACTATATCTCGATGGGAAGGCTTACCCACTCTGCAAAGGCACTCGACATAAGCCTCAGGATCATCCTGCCGGAGGAAAAAGAGTGAGCCGGGAGCAGCATACAGGCTCAGCCGATAGCCGATGGCAGAGAGGTGTCAGGTATTTCGAAGCGCTCCCTTCAACGAACGATCTGGCCAGAAAGGTTGCCAGGGAGGGCGCTCCTGAAGGTACTGTTATACAGGCCGGTGAACAGACCGGAGGCAAGGGAAGACTGGGGCGGAGATGGCACTCCCCTCCGGGAGGGCTCTGGATGTCCCTCATCCTGCGGCCTCCTCTTCCGGCGGAGAAATGTTCCAGCCTCGCTCTTCTCGTCTCCCTGTGGATCATCGAATGCCTCGAGAAAAAAGCAGAGATCCCCTTAGAGATATACTGGCCGAACGATATCTACGTGCAGCAGAAAAAAATGGGTGGAATACTTCTCGAAAGCAGTGTGTCAAAGGGCGGAGTTGACTGGATTGTCGCCGGGATAGGGCTGAACGTCAACAACATCACAGAAGGATTCCCTGCCGGCGTCACTGCTGTGTCTCTCTCCTCTCTCGGCATCACTGCGGAGCTCAATACAGTGAGAGATGAGCTCCTCTGCTGGATTGAGCGGCGATACAAGAAGTTCTGCAGAGAGGGAGGCGAGCCCTTTATCCCGCTGCTCAGGGCGAGATTCGGCATGAAGGGAAAAGAAGCGGAGCTGACAGAGACTTCAGGCACGAGGATAATCAAGGTGCTGGACCTCGGACCTGAAGGAGAGATGCTTATAGAGACAGACGGCAGAGTGGAGACGATCCGCTCTGCAGAGCGCCTTCGGCTCATACCGTGAAGAGGAGGAACAGGTCAGGGATCCATCTCAGATGATTTAACCCTATGTCACTCAGCCTTCACTATCTCAGCAGCCGAGCGCAGCAGGCGCTCCATAATTGCCCAGCCAAGGCCGTCCTTGGCGAGAGCCTCGACGAGAACCACGGTCATCTCCTCGTGCTCAAAGGCACGCAGTTGAGAGAAGAGGTTTCTGGCTATTCCTTCCATGTCTCTTCGGGAGCCCATTACCTTTGTGGCATAGCCCGGACCTATTCGTGCCGCTGTTTCCTCTGTGACGAGGAATCCTGTCCTGCATTCGGCAGGGAATGTGGAAGATAGAGCCGGCATCTTCCTGGTCACTCTGTCAGAATCTCCATCTACAAGTATGATCCGCATTGATGAGGTGAACTTCTCAAAGTGAGTGGAGTGGTTATCGTTGGACAGCATGGGAGCGTAGCCCAGCACCCGTGAAATCTCCTCCTGTGTAATGAAGCCACTCCTGGTAATTCTGAAGGGATTCGACGTCACGTCGATTATCGTCGATTCAATGCCTAGAGCTTCCTCCTCAGGACAGGTTACAATGACATTTATCCTGTCTTTCATCTCTTCGATGACGTGGGCAGAGGTGACAGGTGAAAAGCGCCCGGAGATGTTGGCACTTGTTGCCGCAACCGGCACCTCACAGGCACCAAGAAGAGCCTTGGCAACGGGATGCCTGGGAACACGGATGCCGACTTTCATAGAGCCTGAGGTGACTGTATCCGGGATATTTACCGCTTTCTCAAAGAGCAGCATCAGAGGACCGGGCAGAAATTTATCGATGAGCTTGACAGCATCTTGAGGCAGTGTCTTGATATATCTCTCGATCATATCAACAGAAGGAAGATGAAGAGTGAGCGGGTTCATGGAGGATCGTCCCTTTACGTGAAAAACCTTTTTGACACTCTCTTCATTGTCAGCAGATACACCAAGACCATAGACTGTCTCAGTTGGGAACGCCACCAGCGCCCCCTCTCTCAGCATCTCTGCAGCCTCCCTTATTCCCGGATCTTCCTTGCCTTTTCTTATCTCAATAATTCTTGTGTTCATTACAACCTCTCTCAAGTCTGCACTTTAATTGCTCAAATCACACACAGACAATTACTGTTCGTACTCAGCTCTTTCTGTGTTCACCGCTCTCAACGAGAAGTGCCACTTCCTCAAAGAGTGCTTTCAGAATATCTGCTTCTTTTACTTTTTTTACGATTCTGCCCTTCCTGAAGATAACGCCTTCGCCTTTTCCTCCCGCCACGCCGACATCAGCCATCCTGGCCTCACCTGGTCCGTTTACCACGCAGCCCATAACCGCAACTTTAATAGGCACATCCCACTTGAGCATTCCTTCTTCTACTGCTTTGGTCAGGCTGACGAGATCGATTTTTGTGCGGCCGCAGGTAGGACACGACACGATTACAGGACCTTTCTTTCTAAGATTCAGCGCCTTCAGAATCTCGTAGGCTATCTTCACCTCCTGACAAGGGTCGTCGGTCAGGGAGACTCTCACCGTATCGCCCATTCCCATTGCCAGCAATGCACCAATCCCAACGGCAGAGCGCACTGATCCGCATTGAAGAGTGCCTGCCTCAGTTACACCTATGTGAAATGGATAGTTTACTTCCTCTGCCAGTATTCGATGGGCCTCCAGCAGAAGCGGTACGTCGAAAGCCTTCATGGAGATAACGATATTCTGAAAACTCAGATCCTCAAGAAGCCTTATCTCGCCAACAGCGCTTTCCACAAGCACTTCTGGAGTCACATCTCCATATTTTTCCAAAAGGCGCCTGTCTACAGAACCTTCATTCACTCCAATCCTGATAGGAACATTGCGGGCATCTGCCTTTCTGACTATGGCTCTCAGAGCACTTTTCCTCTTCATATTGCCCGGATTCAGCCTCAATTTGTCTACACCCTGATCCAGAGCCGCAAGGGCAATGTCTGGATCAAAATGAATGTCCGCCACAACCGGCAGTGGAGATCTTTTCACGATATTACTCAGAATCCCGGCAGTTTTCATGTCCGGCACCGCTACGCGCACCAGCTCGCAGCCGGCCTGAAAGAGCCTCTCGATCTGCGCACATGTGAGATCCACATCGGCAGTACAGGTTGACGTCATGGACTGGACCAGTACCGGCGCATCACCGCCAATACTCCTGTCACGAACAGCAACAGGCCGCGTCACCCTTCTCTGAAAAGTATTCTCCATGCTGCGCCCCGCAATCCGTCACTTGAATAGTGTGACGCCCTGCAGCGCCTTCTGTATATCATTGGCAGTAAAAAAGATCATGACAACTATCAGGATGAAGAATCCAACAAGATGAACGAAGCCTTCCTTTTCCGGATTAAGCGGCTTTCTTATGATTCCGCTGACCATTAGCAGAAAAGCTCTGCAGCCGTCAAGTGCCGGGAATGGAATGAGATTGAAAACACCGATGAGGGCGTTGATCACTCCCACAAAGTACAGCAACTGCGGGAACCCCTTCTTTGCTATCTGGAAAAGTGACATTGCTATGCCGAGAGGACCGGCCGAGCCTCTTACTATCTCCTTCATCACCTTCTTTTTATCCGGCGCAGTTGCAAAGAACTTGTAGATGAGAAATGGACTGGCGCTGAAACGCAAAATGTCCATGGCCCCTTTCTTTATTACTTCAACGAAAGGCAGGCGCTTTACAGTTATACTGATAGCAGTTTCATCACTCATGATTCCAATCACACCGACTTTTCTGGCCGGTTCACCTGTCCCTTCCGGCATCTCTTTAACGTCGGTATGAATAGTCTTTGTGAAAAACTGTGCTTTGTCGCCTTCTCCCCTCTTCCATTCTACGGTAATATCCTGATCGGGATACGCGTTGACATTCTTGACCAGATCCTCATAATCATTGACTGTTGCGCCGTTGACAGTCATTATAACATCTCCGGGTGATATACCGGCCTTCTCTGCAGGCATACCCCTTATAATGGCGCCGACACGCGGCTGAAGGTAGAACTGTCCTACTCCGAATATAAGGCCGCCAACCCAGAAGATGAGAAGGGCAGCGATATAGTTCATAAGAGGGCCCCAGAGTATGATCTTGACACGCTCCCATGGAGTTTTGTTCTGAAAGTGCCCTTTGTCATTGGGATCGGTGGCAGGCTCGTCTTCGCCTTCCATCCTGACAAAGCCGCCAAAAGGAAATAGCCGCAATGAATACTCGGTATCCACAAAGGGCTCCGGGACAATATTCTCTTCCATATTCTCCTTTTTCTTCTTCACCGCAGGGAACCAGCAGGGGCGATACCGGCCTTCCTCATCTTTCCTGTAAGTGAGAATCAGGAGGCCGAAGCCGAGTGCGAACTCGTACACTCTCACACCGACACGCTTGGCCATTATGAAATGACCGAGCTCATGTATGAAGATTATGAATCCGAAGGAGAATATCACAATCAGAACCGCAATCAGATTCGATAAAATCGCGGCAGGCGATTGAAATAAGCTTGACAGGGCAGACATATTAATCACTCCTTAATGAGATTAAATCCAGAGCTGCATATTCTATAGTTCAAAACCAGGCTTTCCGATACCTTTCTGGCCCATTGATCGGCTTCCTGCAGGGCCTCCAGAGTTACATCCCTTCCTGGATGATGTTCATTCATCACAGATTCTATTATATCAGGTATTGCAGTGAATGGTATCTCTCCTTTCAAAAACCTCGCGACTGCAGCTTCATTTGCAGCGTTCATAACACAGGGCATGGTGCCTCCTGCATTGCCGGCCTCATATGCAAGAGACAGACATGGAAACATTGCTGAATCAGGCTCGGCAAAGGTCATTTTCCCTATACCGGCAAGATCTATGGGATTCCAGCATTGAGGAAGTCTCTCCGGATAGCCAAGAGCATACTGTATGGGAAGTCTCATATCCGGCGGCGACATCTGTGCAAGAGTGGAGCCGTCGCAAAACTCCACAAGCGAATGTATAATGCTCTCCGGGTGTATGACCACCTCTATCGCATCCAGAGGAATCGAAAAGAGATGATGAGCTTCCAGCACTTCAAATCCTTTGTTCATAAGAGTTGCAGAATCGATGGTTATCTTCTTTCCCATCTTCCATGTCGGATGTTCCAGCGCTGCATCCACAGTCACACATTTCATCTGAGCTTTTGGCAATGCTCTGAAAGGTCCACCGGATGAGGTAAGAATAAGGCGCCTCACAGCTTTCCTCTTCTCCTTCCTGAGACATTGAAAGATAGCGGAATGCTCACTGTCTACCGGCAGTATCTTCACTTTCCGGCTCATTGCTTCGCGCATTACCAGCTCTCCACCTGTTACAAGAGCTTCCTTTGTGGCAAGTGCGACATCATGGCCTGACTCAATTGCCTTTATTGTGGGAAGAAGCCCAGCCATGCCTACAACGGCAATCAGCACCATATCGCACTGCTCAATGGATGCTACCCTCGAGAGGCTCTCTTCGCCACTCCACACCTTTGGCCCGGCCCCATCAAGTCTTCTGGAAAGCTTCCATGCCGCATCTTCATTTTGCAGTCCCACTTCAACAGGCTTGAATTCATCAATCTGCTGTGCAAGAGACTCCCAGCTTCTGTCGGCAGCGAGACCTGCGACTGAAAAACGTCGAGGAAACTTCCGAATTACCTGGAGAGCCTGTAATCCTATTGATCCTGTTGATCCGATAATTGATATTCTCTTTTTCATAATTTCAATGATTATACAATATCAGTGTTTCAAGTCTTCCTCTTTAAAAGAATAGGATAAGATATTTAAAATAAAAGTAGGCGACAGGAGAGGTGATGAAAAGAGAGTCAAACCGGTCAAGAACTCCACCGTGACCTGCTATGATGTCACCAGAATCTTTGACCGCCACATCACGCTTCAAAATGGATTCCCACAGATCTCCTATCTGCGCAAAGACGCTTATCAGCACACCCAGAATCGCACAGTGGATAAGGGGTATTCCTGTAAAATACCCCCACAGGCCTGAGGTAAGAAGTGCTGCTGCAATTCCACCGACAGAGCCCTCAACGGTCTTGCCCGGACTGATTCCGGGACATAGTTTGTGCTTCCCGAAAAACTTACCTATAAAAAAGGCTCCTATATCAGAAAAGGAAGTGGCAAACACGAGAAACATCACACACACTGCTCCCTGCTCAAGATGCCAGGGTCCTATCGCCACAGGATTGACAGGCTTTCGCAGCAGGATTATGAATGAAAAAAGCCAGGCTATATAGAGATAACCCAGTATGGTCACACCGGAATCAATGAATGTTGAGATGTGGTAACTTTTCCTGACTATGAAGACGATCAGAGTATAGAGAATAAGAAGCGTAAGTGTATCTGCATAGTGCTTTTCATCAAAGGCGAATGATCTGTAGAACAGGATGAATCCGCACAGAATTCCCGTTATCTTGGAGGGTCTGATGCCTTTCCTGAAGGCCAGGTTGTAAAACTCGTTGAGGCCCAGAATTCCTATCGTGAGAACCTCAAGAGCCATTGTCCAGGTACTCCACGTTACGAGAAAATAGGAGCCAACAATCAGCAATATACCTACAAAAATTCGTTTCTTAAACATAAAGACACCTGGCTCAATAAGTGGGCAAGCTCAATTGCCGGTTCCTCCAAAGCGCCTCTCCCGGCTCTGATAGTCCAGGATTGACAGTACAAGCTCCCGGGGGGTAAAATCAGGCCAGTAAGACTGGGTAAACCATAACTCAGTATAGGCAAGCTGCCAGAGGAGAAAATTGCTTATCCTCATCTCGCCGCTAGTTCTGATCAGCAGATCAGGGTCTGGCTGATCGGCAGTCGACAGATATCGGGAAAGGGCTTTTTCGTCTATGTTTCCTGGCTCAATGATTCCACTTTGAACATCCTGTGCCATTTTACGGCAGGCCTGTGATATCTCAAACCTTGCGCTGTAGTTGACAGCCAGGTTAAGCACAAGTCCGGTGTTGTCCTTTGTATGGTTCTCTGTCTTTCCAAATTCTTTAACAAGACTTGCAGGGAGGCCATCGAGAGTGCCAATTATCCTGAAACGGACTCCGTTTTTATGGAGATGCTGCCGCTCTTTCTTACTGTAGAATTCGAAGAGTTTCATCAGAATCGATACTTCCTCCCGGGAACGGCTCCAGTTTTCCCTGGAAAAGGCATATGCAGTTAAAATCTGTATATCGAGCTTTCTGCAGGTCTCCACCACGCTCCTGAAAACTTTTACACCCTCTCTGTGCCCCATCACTGACGGCAGTGAGTGTGAACGCGCCCATCGCCTGTTTCCATCCATGATGATGGCAATATGCCGCGGCATCCTCTGAGGGTTAAGACGGGCTATCAGCTCTTCTTCAGTCGCTTCGGCAGTATGGAGAGTATTTGCATGAACCATTCTGCTCTCCTCAATTGTATTTATTCAGATAATGAGGAAGGAAATACCACAAAGTGGAAAGCACAGAAACGTGCAGAGACATGGAAAGCAGGACAGCATCTGCCTGAAAACGCTATTCATAATCCTCATATGCGAGCAGGAACTCCAGCCCTTCTTCTCTTTTCCGCTCAGCTATGATCCTCAGATCACCTTTTCCATATCGCGCGTGAGGAGGTGTAACTATAACAATCCTCCATGGGTGAATACCTTGAAAGGACAACTTCTTCCGTCCCTCATGCCAGGTAAACCCCACTGCTATCAAATCTCCATTATCTCCTTTTCCTTGTTTGTAGCAATATCATCAAAATCCCTGATATACTTATCAGTGAGCTTCTGGACCTTTTCCTGTGTACGCCGCATTTCGTCTTCTGATGCCGTACCCGCCTTCTCCAGCTTCTTGAGATCCTCGTTCACATCCCTCCTTATGTTCCGGAGAGAGACTTTTCCCTCTTCAACCTTTTTCTTGACAACTTTGACAAGCTCTTTTCTTCTTTCTTCTGTAAGAGTTGGAACGGCAAGACGTATGGAATTGCCGTCATTAACAGGATGGATGCCGATATCAGATTTCTGAACTGCTTTTTCAATGGGGCCGAGCATTGTCTTATCCCAGGGCTGCACGACAACAGTTCGAGCGTCAGGGAGCGAGATCTTGGCAAGCTGGCTGATAGGCATCATGGAGCCATAAGCTTCAACGTGCACTCTGTCCAGAATTGACGGTGTTGCTCTGCCTGTCCGAACAGTGGTCAGGTCCTTCTTCAATGCTTCCAGAGACTTTAACATGCGATCTTCTACATTTTTTATCAAATTCGGATCTACCATGATCACTCCTCCTTCACCAGTGTCCCTACCTTTTCTCCCAGAACAATTCTCCTTATATTACCGTGCTCTCTTATATTAAAAACATAGATGGGAATCCTGTTATCCATGCAGAGCGATACTGCTGTGGAATCCATAACCTTCAAGCCTCTCTTGAGCACATCAATGTACTTCAGTTCACTGAACTTCTGTGCATCAGGGAACTGTCTGGGATCCTTATCATACACACCATCTACAAGTGTGGCCTTCAAGATTACTTCAGCACCGATTTCAAGCGCCCGAAGCGCAGCGGTCGTATCGGTCGTGAAGTACGGATTTCCTGTTCCTCCTGCGAATATTACCACACGACCCTTTTCAAGATGCCTGAGAGCCCTTCTTATGATAAAGGACTCAGCAACTTCCTTCATCTCAATGGCTGTCTGTATCCTCGTCGGCACATTCAACTTCTCCATTGCTTCCTGGAGTGCAAGCGCGTTGATAACTGTGGCGATCATGCCTATGGTGTCGGCAGTGCTCCGCATCATATGCGAAGCCTCACGCCCTCGCCAGAAGTTTCCACCGCCAACCACCAGCGACACCTGCACACCCATTGCGACAATTTCCTGTATTTCTCCGGCAATCGAGGCAATTGTGTCAAGATCTAGACCGAAGCCGCGATTTCCACAAAAAGCCTCACCGCTCAGTTTTACCAGTATACTCCTATATCTGCTCTCCATCGAGGCCTCTACTTTCAGAGATATTGTGCCTGTCTGTCATATGCGACAGTGCGGATTAATCGGTCTCTCCAAGGGCATAACGTGTAAACCTGTTGATGACGATATTCTCGCCGGTTTGTGCAATCACGTCCTTGATGAGATCTGCTACCTTCTTGTCTTCGTCACGGATATAGGACTGCTCAAGAAGACATATCTTCCCCAGATATTTGTTGAGCCTTCCTTCGACTATCTTCTCCACTATATCCTGAGGCTTTCCACCTTCCTCAACACTTTTTCTGATCGCTTCCTTCTCTTTCTCATAAACTTCGGAAGGGATCTTGTCACGTGACACATATAGCGGTCCCTGAGCGGCGATCTGCATGGCCAGCTCCTTGGCCAGATTCTGAAACTGATCGGTCTTTGCGACAAAATCTGTCTCACAGTTTAACTCGAGAAGAACACCTATTCTACCCATGTGAATATAGGACTCAATCCTGCCCTGATTGGTTTCTCTGTCCTTCTTCTTATCGGCTTTCTCAACGCCCTTCTGCTTCAGAATGGTCTGTGCCATCTCCATATTGCCTTCAGCCTTTATCAGTGCATTCCGGCATTCCATCACGCCGGATCCTGTCTTATCACGTAACTCTTTTACTGCAGCAGCTGATATTTCCAATGTTGCTTCCTCCTTTATCACGGAAATCCGTGGTCATTTTAATAACTTTAAACCTGTTCGCCTACTGCCTCAGGAACCTGCTCGGTATTTTCAGGTGCTTCAACTCCGGCATCTGCCCGTATTCCTTCAGCAGCCTCCTGAGCGGCCTGCTCGCCTTCCAGCTCAGTCATTCTCTGAGCTTCCAGCTCAGCTTTTGCCTCCATTACAGCATCGGCCATCTTGCTGCAGAGAAGCTTGACAGCTCTGATTGCATCGTCATTGCCAGGTATGGGATAATCTATCTCATCAGGATCGCAGTTTGTGTCAACAATTGCCACGACTGGAACACCAAGAATACGTGCCTCCTGAACTGCAATCCTTTCTTTTCGAGGGTCTATGACAAAGAGCGCCCCTGGAAGGCCATTCATGTTCTTAATCCCACCAAGGAACTTCTCCAGCTTTTTCATCAGTTCGAGCTTCATTTTGACCTCTTTTTTGGGAAGCATCTCAAAAAATCCCTCATCGCGCTCTTTCTCGAGTTCTTTCAGCTTGTTTATTCTTTTACTTATTGTCTTGTAGTTGGTAAGCATACCGCCGAGCCAGCGTTGATTGACAAAATACATGCCACAGCGTGTGGCATCTTCAAATACTGCCTCCTGGGCCTGCTTCTTTGTGCCTACAAAAAGCACCGATTTTCCTTCTCTGACCGTGTCCATCATGAAGTTGTAAGCTTCTTTCACCTTCACCACCGTCTTCTGAAGATCGATGATGTAGATTCCGTTTCTTTCAGTAAAAATGTAACGCGCCATCTTCGGGTTCCACCGTCTTGTCTGATGGCCGAAATGTACGCCTGCCTCAAGCAGCTGCTTCATTGAAATTATTGTTGCCATTTTATTATTCCCTCCTGGGTTTTACCTCCGCTTCTTCATCTTTCTGCCTTACTCCGATACAGCAAAATTTATATCAGAGCACCCAGACAGAAATCCAAAGCGTGAGCATTTAATTGGCACTGAACTAAAGAGTCATAAACGCCCCATTTTCATTAATTTTCCCAGATTTTCACCTCCCTGTATCAGCCTTACTCCAGCGTTTTTGCAGGAGTATGCAGGAACTGCACACAATTCTCTTTATTTTATGCTCCACTACATAAAATGTCAAGTCTTCAGGAAAGATTGTTCGGACTAAAGAATATACCTGCTGAGATCCTTGTCTTTAATTATATCCTTCAGCTCGTTCTGAACAAAATCAGCATTCACAACGATCTTCTGCCCCTTACACTCTGACGCATCGAAAGAAAGCTTGTCAAGCACCTTCTCCATAATTGTGTGAAGCCTCCGGGCGCCGATATTTTCAGTCTGTTCGTTGACAAGCTCTGAGAGGCGGGCTACTTCCTCTATACCGTCCTGCGTAAGCTCAAGCTCGACACCCTCGGTATCAAGCAGTGCCATATACTGCTTGACCAGAGCATTTTTAGGCTCCGTGAGAATCCGCACGAAATCGTTCTTGTTCAGGTTCTCCAGCTCAACCCTGATAGGGAAACGCCCCTGCAGTTCAGGGATTAAATCAGCAGGTTTGCTTACATGAAAGGCGCCTGCAGCTATGAAAAGTATATGATCGGTTTTGACAGGACCGTACTTGGTATTTACTGTTGAGCCCTCCACTATGGGAAGGATATCACGCTGCACTCCTTCCCTGGAAACATCAGGGCCGTACCCTTTCTCACGGCCGGCAATCTTGTCCAGCTCATCTACAAAGATTATGCCGTGTCGCTCCACCTTCTTGACTGCTTCTCTTTTGACGTCCTCTATATCGATCAGCTTATGAGCTTCCTCATACGCCAGTATCTTCTTTGCTTCCGAAATCTTGACAATCCTCTTCTTTTTTCGCTTAGGGAGTATACCTCCCAGAATATCCTGAAAGTTGACGCCCATCTCTTCCATCCCTGAACCGGAGAAAACCTCGATCACAGAAGGAACTCCCTCCTCGATCTCAATTTCTACGTCCAGATCATCCAGCTCATCTGTCTCCAGTTTCTTTCTCAGGCGCTCCCGTTCACTTTCAAATGCAGGAGGCTCTTCATCCTGAGGCGGCGAATCCGGAGAAGGCGCAGAGAGCCCCATCCCTCCGAGGAGCATGGAAAGCGGTGATGCCTGCTGTTCCTTCTTGAAGCGAGGCTTCATTATATTGAGGATCCTTTCCATTGCAAGCTCTCTCGCTCTTTCCTCAACAGCCTGAAGGCGCTCCCGTTCAACCATCCTGACCGATACCTCGGCCAGATCCCGGATCATAGACTCCACATCGCGTCCCACATAGCCCACTTCTGTGTATTTTGTAGCTTCAATTTTCAGGAAAGGTGCATTTGTCAGTCTTGCAAGACGCCTTGCAATCTCTGTTTTTCCTACACCTGTAGGTCCTATCATCAGAATATTCTTTGGAATGACTTCATCCTTCAGGTCATCAGGGAGGCGCTCCCGTCTGTATCTGTTGCGCATCGCGATTGCAACCGCTCTTTTTGCGTCCTTCTGACCGATGATGAACTTATCGAGTTCTTCTACTATCTTTCGTGGTGTCAACTCTTCCACGTCCCTGTGCCTCCTTGCTCTCATTGAAAATAATTTTCCTTATATCCTGCTTCTCCAGCGTCACCTTGGCTCCGCTGGGAGTTAAAAACATTACGCCTCCTTTCAGAGTACAGAAACCGATGCTCTTCTTGTCTGACTTGTACACTATCATGTCCATGCCCGATGATGTTCCAAGCTCGAGGCTCTTGATATCCTGCACAGGAACCTTCATAGTTCTGTCCGACGTATCAAAAGTTATTGAATCGGTGAGCACTTTCCCCCAGGCAACCCTTCCGTCTGCCAGGTTCAGCACATCTATCTCTGATTTGAGGCCGCTTTCTTTCTTCTCTATCAGATGCTCATCGGTAATCTTGGATTGCTTCGTGGTAATCTTGGGTATGGGAAGACCGGCAGAAAACTCCTTCAGATTGCCCTGGAAGCGGGCTCCGTCAACCTGACTCTCCCACAGAAGAGGCTTGAATATGATCATTCCTTTTCCTTCTTCACGGATTGCAGCCACTGCGGCAGTCTTTGTCAAATCTGTCTTAAGAAGCGCTTTTGTACCTTTGATGGCAGCCACCGCGCTGTATTGATCCTTTCCTACTTCGATTGCAAATACTACTGCCCCGGTGACACCGGTTAGAACTGGATGGTCTCCATAAGGGTTTCCCAGCACGGCAATGCCTGGATACTTTTTCGTATCACCATACTCTCCATCCATCTTCTTGTGATTCAGTCCCTCAGTGCTGAGAGGCATCGCTTCCATCCCGAAAAAAGCGGCGAGCCGGCTGTCATAAAACCAGAGCGTTCCACCCTGCTTCACCCAGTTGACAAGAATGGTGACAAACTCAGGAGCCAGTTGCTCCTGTGAAGCCTGTACCACGACAATCTTTGCCAGAGCAGGTTCAGGTTCCAGCTTTCTGATCTCCTGAACATTCCTTCCGGTATAGACCTTTATACCCAGCTCCTTATCGCTGTGGTAAAAACCCTTGATCGATTCCGGTATCTGGCAGAATACCGATCCAGAGAACGAAAAAAGAAGAAATGCCACTGCCACTGCGACGAATATGGTCTTCCTGCTCACGGTTTATCCCTCCTGACAAACGGTATGATAAGATATTCCACCTAAAATTTACATCCCCACAGAAAGCGGCAGGGTGAAGTAGAAGCGTGACCCTTCACCAAGGGTGCTCTCCAGCTCTATCTTTCCTCCCTGAGCCTCTACAAGAATCTTCGTGATGAACAGCCCCAGTCCGGTGCCCGAAATCCTCCGCGTGCTGCTGGAATCAACGCGGTGATAGCGCTCGAAAATATTCTCCTTTTCCTCTTCCGGGATACCTATTCCTTCATCTTCTGCACTTATCTTCATCATACCGTCTTCAGTGGACACACTGAGCACAACCTTTCCACCTGAAGGAGAGTATTTGATGGCATTACTGACCAGGTTATTCAGAATCTGCTCAACCTGGTCGACATCAGCCAGTGCATATGGAGGGCTCTGGTCATTCTCTATGACAATCGTATGTTTGGATGTGTTCATCTGATAAAGATCGCGCACCTTTTTGAGCAGTATCAGAACGTTGAACTTCTCCGGTCTGGTTATCAATTTCCCAACTTCCATCTTGGTCAGATTCAGTAGGTTCTCAAGAAGCCTGGTCAGCCTGTCAATCTCTGAATTGATGATCATGAAAAACTCCCGCTGCGTCTCTTTGTCGAACTTCCCTCCGTGCTTGATCAGGGTCATGGCATATCCCTTAATCGCCGCGAGGGGAGTGCGCAGATCATGAGCCACACTTGCTATGAAATCAGACTTCATCTGCTGGAGAAGCTTCTCTTCTGTAACATCCCTGAACACAATAACTTCTCCCTGCAGTTCACCACCTACCGAAAGGAGAGAGTGAGTGGCTTCAATGTAGCGCTCCTCACCTGATTTTGTGACGATGCTGCCTTTGTTCTTGATTCCTCTCATCATGGATTCAGGTGACGCCAGCATCTGTATGAACGGACAGTGCGTCTGACACTGATCAACACCGTGACTGTCCTTTCCACGGAATATTTCAGGACAGGACTTTCCGATCATCTCCTGCTCGCTCCATCCGGCAATCACTGCAGCAGCCTCATTACATGCGGTAATCTCTTTTTTCCAGTTGAGAGTAATGACGCCATCACCCATGCTGTTCAGAATGGCTTCCATCTTGTTTCTATCCAGAATGGCATTGATATATAGCGTAACATTCTCAATGCCCAGCGCCACCTGGTCTGCAATGAAGGAAAGCAGTTTCTTTTCGTCGTTTCTATATCTGTAGCTCTCATAGTTTCCAAACAGAAGAATTCCGGTTACACTGTCCTGAACTCTCAGAGGCGCGACAATCAGCGAGGAGATCCCCGCCTTCTGCAGGAAAGGATGATTTTGCACCATCTCCTCCTGTCCATCTGAAGAGCAGAAGAAATGCCCCTCTTTAATAACATCGTCTGCTATGCCGGCCAGAGCGCTGCTGTGCCAGTCACTAATAAACTCCTTTCGCAGCCCATATGTCGATTTGAGCCCGAGATAGTGACCTCCCTCCAGTAGAGCAACCGCACAGAATGACTGATTCATGAGCTTGGCAGCCAGCTCGACCATGGTATCGAGTCGAGACTGGAAGGGATTGTTGGAGATTATCGCATTTATTATCTGATGTATTGAAGACAGCTCTTTTGCACGTCTCGTGCTCTCCTGAAACAGACGCGCATTGTCGATGGCAACAGACATCTGTGTTGTCAGGGCGTCGAGGAGGTTTTTCTCATCACTTCTGAGGCCCTTTTCATTGCCGCAGGTCACGGTTAGAACTCCGATTGTTCTTCCCTTAACAACTAGAGGCCAGATATATATTGATTTGATTCCTGAATTCAACTGGAGAGCCTCCAGGTCAGCAAGAGCTGCCGCACCTTCCAGGAACACAGGTTTGTTTCTCTGGAAAAGCATCTTTACTATTCGGGAAGGTATTGCATCGAAGTTGATATCATATGTGCGGCCTGAATGCATCTTGATACCCTTGGCAGCGGCAAACTCGAAGGCTTCCTTTTCCTCATTCAGGAGCAGGATCGATATGGCTCCCAGAGGCGAGGAGAGGAGCTTCATTATCTTCTCAAGGGCTTTGCTCAGAATGTCCTCGAGATCGAGAGTGCTGGCCAGTGTCCTGGTCACCTCATAAAGCGTTGAGAGCTGCCTGTTGACAGTCTGAGTCTGATGTAATGAGATGTTGAGCTGTCTGTTTGCGTTCACCAGCTCTCTGCTCTTGTCCTGGAGCTGAGTCTTTCCGGATTCGAGCTGCTCATTCGTCTGCCTGAGCTGCGAAATATATTCACGGATCCTCTCCACCAGCTGGGTGTTCTCGATGGCAAGTGCCGCTCTGTTTGATATTACACTGAGAGTTTTTATCTCATCATCGCTGAACTCCCTTTCCCGTGAAATGGTGGCTATATTGATTACACCTTTCCGCCTGTTCTTGTCCATAATGGGCACACACAGGAACGATTTAATCTCATGCTGACCATCAGGTGAAGGGACAAAAAGAGGGTCTTCGTTAGTATTTTTCACGCAATAGGGTTTTGTATGTTTTATAACCCATCCGGCTACACCTTGTCCCACTTTGAGACGTGGTACTCCAAAAGCCTTTCCGTCAACACTCCATGAGGCTCTGACATAAAGCTCGCTCTCATCATCATTGAGAAGCATGATCTGAACTCTCTCTGCGTTCAGGAGGCGCGCAACAATCTTCAGAATCAGCTCCAGGGCATCCTGAAGATTGGCAGTCGAGCTCATTACATTGGCAACTTCATAGAGTGTGGAAAGGGCATCCATCTTCCTCTCAAAGCGTCTGTTTGAGAGAAACCGGTGAAGCGTACCTGAAATGTAAAGGCTCATTATCTGGTAGAACTCAGGAGTGCTCCGGCGGAGAGGTTCCTGCGGGGACAGATCCAGATACATGACTCCAAGAGGCTCGTCAGGAACCTTGAGAGGGATACATATGCTTGGATGGTCTTCCCGCCCCTTCCTTCCGTGGCAGAGGAGCTTCCTGCTGAAATAATCTATGAGCGGCACTCCATTTTTCAGAGCCACACATTTCTCAAGATTGGAAGCTTTGCAGAGCCTGTCACGTTTTTTCCTGGGAGGCTCACGAAGATCTATATTGCAGTCTGCTACTCCCATCAGCCTGGGTATGTTCCTCTCAAGAGTTTTTATCAGCCCGTCCAGATCTCTGGCTTTGTTATTATACTCTGCAATCTTCATGATAATTCCATATTCGTGAGCCCGTCTGTCGCTCTCCCTGAGGCTGATCCCCCTCCTCAATGTCTGTGCGCTTTTAGAGCATATTATCGAGAAGAGCTGCACATCCTCTTCGGAGAATCTGTCAGAGCTGTCGGCCAGCACGCTGACCACACCGATAAACTCACCTTTGGAAACGAGAGGCATCGACATCAGAGCACCACTTTTCCCCTCTTTGCCGAGAAGTTTGTAGACTCTGGGGTCCTTCCGTATATCCCTGATGATAAGAGGAGAATGCTCGCGGGCCACCCATCCCTCAACCCCTTCTCCTATCTCCAGGGTAAGGCATTTGAAGCCCTTAAGCTCCATTCCGTAAGAGGATTCCAGCTCCAGTCTGTCTGTTTCCCTGTAATAAAGCAATATATAGCAGACCGGCACAGCCATCCGCTCTGCTATGATTCGGGTAATCTCATGAAAAAGCGTGTCAGAGGAAGAAGAAGAGAGGAGATTAAAAAACTCCTCGGTGATTATGTAAACCTTTCTCCTGAGTTCGAGCTCTTTATACTCCTTCAACAATCTATTCCTCCAGAGTATGCATTTAAGGTTGCCGCAGGAAAGGTATTGTATCTCATGCCGGAGACGGAGAATCATATCTTTCAGGCAGTCTGGAGACTGATTAGGAACTGCCGAAATACTATCTCACTGGTGCAAAAAGTCCGCTACACTCTTTTTTCCGGCACCTTCTGCTGTCATCCGACCCAGAAACCCCCAGGTATAGGCATTAGTTAGCGTAACTTGAAAAATTTCGCCAATTCTCGACTCTTCTCCTTCAAAATTGACGACCTTGTTTCTGCCTGTCCTCCCTGTGAGAAATGCCTTTTTCTTCTTTGAAACACTCTCCACAAGCACTTCTTCGACTGAGCCTTCGTACTGCCTGTTTCTGCAGAGACAGATCTCGTTCTGAAGTTCTATGAGACGATAAAGCCTGGCCATGCGCTGTTCCGGAGGCACCGATCGGCCAATCTTCACGGCAGCAGTGCCTTCACGCTCTGAATATGCAAACATGAAAGCACCGTCAAACTGTAATTCCTTAATGAAGTTCATAGTGTTTTCAAACTGCTCCTCTGTCTCGCCTGGGAATCCTACAATAATATCCGTGGTGACAGAGATATCCGGCATATAGCGGCGGAGCGCAAGAAGCGATTCCCGATACCGGGCGGTGGTATACCTTCTCCCCATTCGCCTCAGTATTGTATCATCGCCTGATTGAAGAGGGAGGTGAACGTGTCGGCATACCTTTTCAAGCTCGCTCATCCTTTTGACGAAATCTTCAGTAAAGCCCTCCGGATGCGGAGATTTGAATCGTATGCGCCTGAGACCCTCCACTGCATTGACTTCTTTCAGCAGATCGGCGAAATCAATCGACCCGCCTGAATCTTTTCCGTAAGAGTTCACGTTCTGGCCCAGCAGCGTGACCTCCACTCCACCCGTTGAAACAAAGTGGCGCACATCCTTCAGGATGCTTTCCGGGCTTCGACTTTTCAGATCCCCTCTTACGCTGGGTATGATACAGAAGGTACAGCGGCAGTCACATCCTTCACTGATGGGAATCAATCCGGTGAAAGAGCTGGTGCGCTTGACCGGAAGTAAATCGAATTCAGGGCCTTTCAGCCTACAGAGAACGTGGTGACGGCAATTTCTCTTCAGTATCACTTCCTGAAGACGGTCCAGATTGTGTGTCCCTATAACTGCATCCAGATAAGAAAATCTCCTGACTAGTGCCTCACCGTCCTTTTGAGCGAGGCAGCCTGTCACGATAAGTATCAGCTCAGGATTTCTGTCCTTGAGGCGCTTATACTGGCCGACCCTTCCATAAACCTTCTGATCGGCATTATCTCTTACACAGCAGGTATTGAGAATAATGAGCGCAGCATCATCGGCAGACTCTACAGGTCTGAAGCCCAGAGCCTCTACAAGAGCCGCTATGACTTCGGAATCATACTCGTTTTTCTGGCAGCCGTAAGTTACCAGATAGTAAGTCCGTCTCTCACCTGCCAACACTCCGGAAGGTGTCGACTGCTCTTTCTGTTGCAATGTATTGTCACAGTCTGCCATTCAGGTACTTCACCGCCTGCATCAGTTGGGTATCGCCTTTTCTTCCCACCAGTTTGGGCTCCATCTTGGATTCTATATCGGGCACAATCCCTTTTTTATCTATGTTCCTCCCCTTTGGGGTGAAATAGTGGGCAATGGTTATCTTAAAAGCGCCATCAGGGCCGCCCTTTTTCGAAAATATCTGCTGCATCGGCATTATATTCTGTACAGAACCCTTGCCAAAGGTCTTTGTGCCCATCAATACTCCAAGCTTGTAATCCTGCAGCGCTCCGGCAGTAATCTCCGAAGCGCTTGCCGAGAATTTGTTCACTAGCACAACAAGCGGCAGAGTGGATTTGGAGTATGATTCTGCCTCATAGTTCTTGCGCTGGCCGGCCCTGTCTACAACATAGACTACCAGACTGCCGGTTGGGAGAAAATAGCTGCACACTTTGATGGAGGCATCGATATAACCTCCGCCGTTATTTCTCAGATCGAGTATTAAACCTTTTACATTTTTCTTTGCAAGCAGTGTCAATGCCTTTCCGACTTCATTGCCTGTCTCTTCGCCGAAGGTTCTGATCCTGATATAACCGTATTTTCCTCCAATGATCTTGCAGGAAACTGAATGAACCTTTATATTTTCCCTTGTAATGGTATAATTTTTAAGCCCTGACAATCCGTTGCGCTTTATACTGACAGTGACATCTGATCCGACCGGTCCTCTCAACTTCCCCACGGCAATCTCGAGAGGCATTCCTTTTGTGCTCTCTCCGTTGATGTACATGATTGCATCCTGTGGCTGAAGACCCACCCTGTATGCCGGTGTACCTTCAATGGGCTCAAAGACTGTAAGCCTGTTGGCATTTTCCTTGTCAAGCTCAATGTAAATACCGATTCCTCCGAAAGCCACTGCCTCCATCTGCTCCATCAAAGTACGATACTCTTTGGGCGTCATCAGTACAGTATAAGGGTCTGAGAGCCCCAGCAGCATTCCCTCAATAGCGGCATAGTACAGAAGATCCCTGTTAAGCGAGGGTGTGAATCGCTCAATTTCCTTGTCAAGGCCATTGAATGACGAAAGATGGAAAGGTGCACCGGTTTTTATCTTTGCTTCCCTGAGAAGGCGGTTCATCTCCTTTTCACAGCTCTTGACAAGCACTGCGTCATCAACAGGATCCACATACTGAGTCTTTATGAATAGATAGGCCGCCCTGAACATCTTGCTGTCCGGACTGAAGCCCAGTTTGGAAGGATCCTTGATATAGACTTCATATGATGGGAGCAGAAGCTTATCTTCTTCAGTCTTTTTCTTTTTATCTGCCACTGAAAAAGGGCTTCCAAAACAGAAGAGATCGCCGGGATACAGGCTGGATGAGTTGTATTCAGACTGTGCCGAAGCTGCATCATAAGATGAGAGCAGAAACACAGCAGCACACAGCACCACCGCCATGATGCCCCATATGGAAGTACGATTCAGCAACTTCTTATTGTCGCTTCTGGATAACATGGTATCACCTCTTACACTTTTGTCGCAGCACTAAGCCATTGCAGATATATCAATAACCCCGCCTCCACTGCAGCCTTCACATTCTGCAATTCCTCTGCCGTTACATACCGTACAGAAAAGTGTTCCTGTACCCTCACATTTCGAGCAATTCGAGCCGGATTTTCCCCTGCAGATGTCACAAGTGACAAGTCCTGTGGCATTGCACTTTTTGCAGGGCACCTCGCCCTTTCCCCTGCAATATTTGCACAGCATCTGAACTACCATTGTAATATCACCTCACAAATAATCTATCTGTGAACTTCCAGACTCTTTCATATTCTGCCTTCATTTTTCATCATTTCTCCGAGAACCCACAGCCCTCCTGATACGAGCGAATGGCCTCCCAGCAGGATCGGAACAGATGCATCGGCAGCACCTCTGGTAAATTCCCGGACGAACTCATCTTTTATGGCATTGTATTCCCCAATATCAGATAGAAACCTGTCAGCACGGGTTACTTTCTTTTTCATATGCGCAAAGATGACACGGCTGTCTATCAGCGCTGCATCACAGAAACGGGAAAGCATTCTGAAAAACTGCGAGATCCCTATCTCTTCGAGATAGGAAGTGAACAGAGAGCCCACCTCATCTCTCTCTACCCGCCCCCTTGCCTTCATGCCCCGCTCTTCGGAAAAGACACGAACACGGCATTGTATCAGCTTTTCGAAGTATGAGACCACCGCCGGGTTTACACGTCCAAAAAGGAGAAGCTCTTTGCTTCTGTCCCTGAGAACAGCCCTGAGGCGCGAAAGAGTCTCCACAGGAAGATTGAGACTCTCAATTGTCTTCGATGTATACCCGCAGAGCTCAGGAAGAAGGCTCAGCATCATTATGTCAGCAGGTGTATCAATATCAAAATTAGTGCCGCATGTAGGCTCAATGGGGATATTGCGGAGGCCGCCCTCTTCTCTCAGCAGATAGGCAAGGAGATTGTCCAGCTGCGGCATTTTTATCGAATTTACCACTTTTGCCGGAGTAAAGGCAACAAAATCAGATGAGAAAAAGTTATTGGCCAGAAATATATCTTCCTGTTCGTCTACACAGGCACAGATCCTTTCAATCTCCTGACTTGTGAGAAGCAGGCCTGCGCCTCCCCCAAGGTAAAATACCTTTCTGACACTGTGAGAGTTGACTATTTCAGTAAAATGACTGCCAAAATGAAATTCCCGAGCTGAATTGTAAAAATGGATTCGGCAGTTCAGAGATGCTGATTCGGCAAGCTCTCTGTCGTTAGTGGCCAGAATCATCTCACTAATCTGCGGAAGCCCGCTGAATTTTCTAAAATTATCCAGCACGACAGAGCGTCTTACCTTTTGCACCATCTGCTCGACAGGACTAATCGCAGATGGTGCGCCTTCCAGAATAACGAGCGACAGGCCTCTCTGCATGTTTGTATTATTGTATCCTTTCCTTATATGGAAAATACTGCAAAAAAGATGCCACAGTTCCTTTCATGTGGCATCTCAGGAAATATCAGACAACTAAAAACACTCTGTTATTCTACAATGGGATCAACCAGGCCGTATCCCTTGGGCCTCTTATAAACTACATTGACCCTGCCATTTTCAGAATTGACAAAGACAAAGAATCCGTGGCCCATTGATTCCATTTCAAGAATGGCATCCTTCACATGAGTCGGCTTGGGCGTAAAGCGCCTTACAGTTTGAACATCCTCGTTAATCACTTCCTCATTGAACTCTTCAGCATCTCCTCCGGCCTCTTCAGCACGAGGCGTCTCTGCCCCTGTCTTGATAGATTCCAGCTCCACACCGAGTCCGCTGCCTCTGGGTTTTCGACTCTGCTTGTCTTTCTGCTTCTTGATCTGTTTTTCGAGTTTGCTCACCACACTGTCAATTGATGCGTACATATCTCCTGTCCGCTCTTCTCCTCTTATCACCGCGCCGTTGGCAAAAATTGAGACTTCTACAATATGCCAGCTCCTTTCGGTGCTGAAGGTCACATCTGCGGAAATAATAGAATCAGAATACCGCGACATCTTGGTAACCTTCTGTTCCGCATAGGCACGCAGCGCCTCAGTGACATCCACATTTTTGCCTTTCACCGTGATCTGCATCAGATACTCCCCCTTCATTTATTATTCATTGGTGTTATTTCACATCTTGCAGAGCAATGACCAGAAAGCCTGATGTTTTCTGTTTCTGCCTTTCTGGCTTCAACGATTCATTTCATAATGACTATTTAAAAATAGCACACTCCCATTACAAATGTCAATAATCAATCTACATTGAATTCACATCAGAAAGACTGTGCATATGTTCCTCCCCTTGTATGCCAACTTAGTGGATACCTTTTGAGCTTTATTGATAAAGCCTTCAGCAGATGGGATAAAGTGCAATCACCTATGATTCGCCGATAGTTGATACTCGTATTTCTGTCCCACCGTATTGCCCAAGTTCACTTGTTAAAGTTTCGTTAAAGTTTTGTTAAATAGCGCCACATAAGAGATTGCTTCAATTGCTATATGAAATAGCGATTATTATTTAGTATATGGAAGATATATGGCAATTATAAAAGATATTAATAACTTTTAAGCATTTTGATTTAGACTCAGATATGCTATAATACAAGTATGGTGCTAACAATTCTTGTGTCAACAATTTTAATGAAAAATGTTTGAGATTATCATATAACACAGAAGTCTGTCAGCACAACTGATAAAGAAAACAGACAGGAGGCACAGAGAATGAACGCTCTACAGACCAGAAACCCTCTTCAGCAGACTTTCGATGCAAACGGTGGAACAATCTTCCCGAATTACCCCTCACAGCCACTGACAAAACCAGGTCAGGGTGCGCCTTGGAATCCCTGGCAGCCAGGGAACACAACCTATCACAGGAATTTTCCGAATGCAGAGGTATACCAGTTCTGGGGCAATGGAACAAAAGTCGGTCAGCAGAATGGATATGGCATCGACCTGGACCAGGACGGAAAATATACCAAAGGGAAAGACGGTATCATCGCCTTTGACAAAAACAAAGACGGAAATATAGACTTCGGAGAGATCGAAGAGAGCAAGAATATCCTGAAAGTCATGGGTGGAGATTTCGATCTGAACGGAGATGGCAAGCTTGGTTTCAGCGAAATGATGAACTCGTTTAAGTATATGATGCAGGGCTTCAAGATGGACAAGAACCACGACGGCAGACTCAGCCAGAACGAACTTAAAGCGGCCAATGCGAAAGTCTTCATTGATAAGAATAAGGATGGTCAGGTCGACAAAGGTGAACTCAGAGATCCGGGAAATCTCAACGGGACCAGGAATCTGTATGGCTCGTCAAAAGACAGCATCTCCTACATCGATCCCTGGTCAAACAGAACAGCCATTAAGCATGAACACCCCTGGCTTATGCGGGAGGGCTCCCAGAACTGAAAAAGCCCGACACCTTCAACAAAGGCTCAGGAACAGTGACTGAAGGACGTCCAGTCTGATAATAAGTCTGGACGTCCTTTCCAGCTCTGAAGCATTGATACTGACATCAGGGCATATCAGAACTTCTGCAGGCAGCCTTATAAGGAGATAAACATGTGTCCAGTTCCATCGTTCCCTTCAGCCATAGTAACCTTCAGAAACCTTGTTGATGGCAGAAAAACATATGATAAGGAAGAATTCCTGAAGGTTATCAAAAATATCATCTGTTTTGAAGAAGGGCTGCTGAATCAGAGTTTTCTCAGGACGCCGCTGAACAGAGAAGAAGAGGAGCTTTATTCTTCTTTAACCGAGAATGCTGCTTCCCTGGCAGAACTTCTGAAAACCATCAGAGACTGGAGCGACTTGAGAAACAGGCATCAGGCGGTGGGAAAGCTGCTTACACGCCAGGAAGAGCTTTTTCTTACAATCAGAGAAAGAAAGGCTGCATTAGAAGAGGAGCTTCCACTTGAAAACACTCGGGATTTCCTGATCGGAGCCTTTTTATTCCTTCGGCTGGGAGGCGATCCAAAATCAATGATTGAGGCTTCTCCGGCTCTCTTCAGCACATGTATTGCACTGGAAGACCGATATGGCAGGGAAAAGGAGCACTTCAACAAAACCGCGACAGAACAGTTCGAGAAAGGCTTTTCACTGTTGAGAGAGGGATGCAGCGTTCTCGCCCCCATTTTCCAGAAATCTGAAGTAGAGATAGAGAGCGAATCGGAAGAACAGCGGATTCTCATTGAAAAGGGATGCGCTCTGCTGAAAGCCGGCTCCCAGATTGTCCGCTTCTTTCAGGACTGGCTCAAAAAAGAGGATATCAGAAAACAAAGCTTCTCAAGGTTCAATATACCGGTTGCAGGTCCTTTCTTTCACGATCTTCTCAGGGCACTTGAACAGGGGAGAGACTGGCATGAATTGCAGCCTGATGCACTGCGAGTGATGAAGGAGCACCTTATGCCATTCTGGGAAAAATCGCGCGACCATCTCTTCATTCGGCCTTCCCAGAGCAAAGCGCTCATCAGTGAGATCACCAAAACACTGCAGAAACTGCAGATCTCGCTTCTGAATGCCAATCTCGACACTGCTTCGCTGGAAGTATCTCTGGAGGATCTCAGCAGTCTCTTTACAGACCTGGATCGCACAGCTCTTGCGGCACTGGAATCAAAAGACCCCCTGCAGACTGAGGCTGTTGAGCTGATCCGGAATGTTTCACTGGGCTGCTCTCCGGACCACTTACTGTGTTCTTTCCTGGAAAAACTGCAGGAATCCTGGCCCGATCGCTATAAGGAAGCCCGAATAAGCTGGCTTTCATATCTTGAGGAGGGGAAGCCCCTTCTGCTGACAGGCCTTGAAGAGTTTCTCGATGATGTTCCCTCCGCTCTGTCTTACCCATGTCAAAGCTGCGGCAGAGATCAGAAACCAGGGAGAGTACGGTGCATCTGCTGTGGCGAACCTCTTACTTATATCGGAACCGTTTCCACCGTGCAGGCCTCGTCAGACATTCTCTCAGAAAAGGATCTCGCCTTTCCGGGAGCTGCAGAGCCACTGGTGCGCTTCTTTCTTTCCTGGCACAAAACCGGTTTATTCCAAAAGAGCGAGGCCGAAGCAGCACTTTCATTCTATCAGAGCACACTTGAGCAGACCCGCCTGGGACTTGCCACACAGGCGTCTTCTGACGATTTGGCCTGCTCATTGGAAGGGCTGGAGAAATTTACAGAACTGGGAAGAAAAATTGCACAGCAACTGGAGTGTGAAGATATGGAAGGACTGAGGAAGAGCCTTATTGCTGCTGCGCAGACAGCCAGAGCATACAGTCCTCCGGGCAGTATGAAAGATCACTATATCGATCTTCCTGTTGCAGAAGATGAGGACATTACTGTAAACTTCCTTTTTGAAGACTGAATCCTGGTTTTCAGCAGTTCCAGCTTCACCATAATCCCAGAAAGCCACCGCCTTTGGCTCCATAGCTCTTCAGGAGCTCGACATTTTTCCTGTGCCCCTTTTCCTGAGCAGTTTTCAGAGGAGTCTTTCCCATCATGTCCCTGGCATTTATGTCTGCACCGTATGATATCAGGAGATCGGTGATTTCTGTCCTGCCGATCCATGCCTCGCAGTGCAGAGGAGTCCAGCCATTGGCGGCCTTACTGTTGACATCAGCACCTCTGGAGATCACAAATTCAGCAATCATACGGGAGCCTCGTAATGCCGCGATGTGCAGCAGAGACATGCCTCCTTTGCTGCGTGCGTTGAAATCGGCTCCCCGGGCAGCAAATCCCTTCAACGCATCCATGTCGTTATTTCCCGCTGCATCGAATATATCACTGTACTTTCCAGCCCTTTCAATCTGCTTCAATATTTCCGGAGTCAGACTGGCAGGCGATGAATGATGTTGAGACATCTTTACAGCTGAAGTCCCGGGCCGTGAAGGATGTATCCGGGCCTTTGTCTTGCCGGCTCCTGGAGGATGAGGCTGAGTCTTTTTCCTGCCAGGCTTGGGCTGAGATGATGATTGTGCTTCCTTCATACTCAGGATCTCATGTATCTCTCTGTAACCCATCCGAACTGCAAGCTCTGCCGGCGTGTCTCCGCTTCTGTTCTTCGCACCTGTGTTCGCACCCTCTCTCCTGAGCAGGAGAGTCACTTCCTTATGGCCGTTATACGCAGCCAGATGGAGCGGAGTCCAGCCGTCACTGTCGGGATCGTTTATCAGCGCACCGTGATTGACAAGAATCACGACCATGTCTTTTCTATTCTTTTCGGCTGCTCTGTGAAGGGGTGAACAGCCATCATTGTCCTTTGCGTTTACATATGCACCGCCGGACAGAAGCAGCAGGACAGACTTCAGGGCTCCTCTCGCGACAGCCCTGTGAAGCGGAGTCGCCCCTCTGATGTCCTGCGCATCTATCTCTGCTGAACTCGCTATGAGAACTTCGGCTGTCTCTTTTCGTCCTGCCGAAGCCGCCTTATGGAGCGGAGTTTCATTCTGTCTGTCACGTGAGTTGACAAAAGCTCCTGAGGCAAGCAGTATTGCCACAATCTCTCTGCGCCCCATACCGGCAGCATAGTGAAGAGGTGTATTCCCCGACTTGTTTTTATCATTTATATCAAGACCGGAAGCTATGAATGCCTTTACTGCATTAGCATCGGATTTTCTGATTGCCTCAAAAATGTCGCCGCAGACCTTCCCACATCGAGGCAGCGTGAAAGTTGCAGAACTCAGGAGCGGAGGCTGTAAAACAGTTCCTGCTGACTGATGGGAGATCAGAGCGGTTTTCTTATGCAGCCCATCATCCAGCATCTGCAGCACCATCTCTGCAGACGTCGGCCGGTCGCCGCATCGATCGGCCAGAAGAGCTGTTATTACTTCTTCGAGGTAATCCGGCACGGAAGTATTGGCTTTTTTCAATGGAGCGAAAGAGAAGGGCGGCTTGCCGGGGTCTTCAGGGTCAATACCTGTGAGTAGATAATGCATTACCACACCAAGAGAATAAAGATCGCTCCTGGGCTCTGCGAAGCCCTTGCACTGTTCAATCGGAGCATATCCGGGAGTACCAATGCTGGTAGCTTTCTGCCGTGATGTAAAGATCCGGGCAATGCCAAAGTCAACAAGAAATACTCTCCCGTCTTTAACCATTATATTTCTCGGATTCATATCCCGGTATATTACCGGAGGATTCTGTCTGTGAAGATAGTTGAGAATTTTCAGAATCTGGCAGGCGAAATCGATAACCTTATCGGCCGGGAAGGGCTTCTGATTTCTTGCGGCGATAATGGTATCCAGATCCTTACCATCTATGAAGGTCATCACAAGAAAATGAGCATTATGGGATGGTTTTTCAGGATCGGCATCCCTGAAATAATCTATCACTTTGGGCAATCCGCTGTGGTGAAGCCTGGATAGCAACTCAGCCTCTCTTTTAAATCGCATCTCCGCATCCCGATGCTGCTCTGCAGACATTGTCCCGGTCAGCATCTTCTTCACCGCCACTGCAATATTGAGGCGGATATCTCTCGCCCTGTATACGCAGCCCATACCTCCGCGCTTAATCTCACATTCCACTTCATAACGGCTCTGAATCAGGACTTTGTTAGATGCGGGAGACTTTGCTGCCTGCATCGAAGAGCCGCAGGTAGTGCAAAACTTAGCTTTGTCACTGTTCTGTGCAGCACATTGAGGACAATTCCCGGCCATGCTTTTGTCACTCTTTTACTGTAAGATTCTGTCATACATGCTACAGGTTTCCAATCCCCCACAGTACCCTCGAGAGAATTTTCAACTCTTTCGATGCAGGCGAAAGGAGAACTATATCAGTTGAAGCAGGGTGGGATGAGTTTCTCGACTCGAAGAGAAGATGGGAGCCATTATGAGACCATACTATATGAGGGTGGAACGATGAATGAAAGCCGTAATTTCCAGCCGAGAGAACCTGGGAATGAATCTGCTCCCTTGTGCCGCTGTTCATGTTGAAGAGCACCACCTTCTCTATCATGCTCTTCCGGTCATCTGCTACAAGATATAGAACTACTGCCAGCCTCGAGCCATCTGGAGCCCAGGAGACGTAATACGGCGACAGAGGATATCCCCACCACCCATCTTCACGGGCGTTCAACAGGTCTCTTTCTTCCCCTTTCTCACAATCTATATAGCTCAGCGTTGAGCCCTTCTGGAAAAGCAGGCCATTTCCGGAACCAGACCATGAATAAAGATCTACATCTTCGGAGAATATCTTTTCTTCCGGCACAAGCTCACTTGTATTATCCAGGTTTTTTACCACCAGTCTCCACCGCGGCCTTTCTTCATCGCTCTCATTACACACTCTGCCTCTTTCCATCGGAACAAGATAGGCAACCGCTCTCCCATGAGGCGAAAGAAGAGGGGAAACACAATCAGAAGCCAGCTTGGTCATCGTTTCGGTTTTTAGAGAATAGGCCAGAAGCTGGGTTAAAAAAACATCATTCTGTGGAACCTGGTACTGAAAGATGAACAGATCACTGTTTCTCCATCGGGGAGTGAAAAATGATTCATCAGCCGCCCTCCCAACTGCCACAGTGCGATCCTTTGTACCTGACTCGATGAGATCGACCTGTGCCATCTTATTCTTCTTTTCATCAGCTTCAGTAATGTTTACTTTATAGCGGCTGTCCGGTGAAGACGAGCTTTTATCAGAAGAAATCAGAGGCTGATTGCGCAACGTTTCTGTGAATTGTGATGAAGCAAGATTGCAACTGTACTCAGAACGGTTGAGGGTTCTCAAATCCTCTTTCTCCAGGCGCAGAGTCTGTGTATCAGATTTATATTCAAGAATCCTGAGGTTTTCAAATGGGGTGAAGGAGAACTGAAGATTCCTCTTCCACTGTGCTCCATTGATATCTCCGTGACAGATCTCCACTTTATATCCGTTCTCACTGTCCCTCTTTACAGTGGTTACTTTCAAAAAGGCTGCTGCAGAGTCATTTTCTGAGAAGACAGGTACGATGTATGAAGGATACACGCTGGGCTTGAGAAGCGGTATCTTAATCTTCCCTTCCCTGTGCCTCCTGTATACAACTCCACATACGAGAGCAAGAATCATAATAACCGTGATGACTTTTAAACAACCTTTTAAATTCATTTGTGAGAACCATACCTTGTCGTAATCTTAATCAAACCGGTCTTATATATCAATTGAAAACAATTCCTTATACTGTTGTCATGTTTGAAAGTCATTCATATTTTTCCACATTTTCCACAATTAATCCACAGTTTTCAGACTAATTTCTTCCTTTCTTTCTCCGCTCTCGAACGTGTTTTCTGAGATGCTCATCAGTTATCGCCACCGGGCCTATAACCTGAGATTCCCTTTTCTTTTCCAGTTCACCTTTCAGGGCGTACATCTCATCACGGTATGCCGCTGCCTCTTCAAATTTGAGGTTTCTGGCAGCATCTCTCATCAAGGCGTCCAGCCTTCCTATCATCTTTTCCATCTCCCGGTCATCCATGGCTTCACGCCTGTCAGAGCCATATCTGGGAGCTGGCTCAGCGGCGGTCAGGCCTTCCAGAATATCCCTCACGGCTTTCCTCACAGTTTCAGGAACTATATTGTGCTCTCTGTTGTATTCAAGCTGGATTTTTCTCCTTCTCTCTGTCTCCTCCACCGCTTTTGCGATCGAATCAGTCATCTCATCTGCATAGAGAATAACCGTGCCGCTTACGTGGCGAGCGGCGCGGCCCATTGTCTGTATAAGCGAAACCTCTGAGCGCAGAAAGCCCTCTTTGTCAGCATCAAGCACTGCCACCAGCGATACCTCAGGAAGATCAAGACCTTCTCTGAGCAGATTCACACCAATAAGACAGTCGTGCACTCCCAGCCTGAGATCTCTCAGTATCTGGATCCTCTCCAGTGTGTCTATTTCAGAATGAAGATAGTGAACCCTTATACCGAGCTCCCCTATATAATCAGAGAGATCCTCTGCCATCTTCTTGGTAAGTGTGGTAACCAGAACGCGCTCTCTGATATTTACCCTCTTTTTGACTTCTTCGATGAGATCGTCCACCTGATTTGACGCCGGTCTTATTATCACCTCAGGATCTATGAGACCGGTGGGCCGGATAATCTGCTCGACCACCTGGGAACTGATACTGAGCTCATAAGGCCCAGGTGTTGCTGAAACATATATCACTCTGCCAATCTTCTCTGTAAACTCTTCGAAAGTCAAAGGGCGGTTGTCATATGCAGAGGGCAGCCTGAAGCCGTAGTTTATGAGGTTATCCTTCCTGGACCGATCGCCTCTATGCATTCCTCTAAGCTGCGGTATTGTGACGTGCGATTCATCAATTATCACAACGAAATCCCCACTGAGACGAAAGTAATCAATGAGTGTATAAGGCGGCTCACCATCATTTCTTCCGGTCAGATGACGCGAGTAATTTTCGACTCCGTTACAGTAACCCAGCTCCCTGAGCATCTCAAGATCATAGTTTGTCCGCATCTCGAGGCGCTCCAGCTCAAGCAGCTTCTCCTTCTTTCTGAAATATGCAAGCTGCTCTTCCAGCTCATCCTTTATTGCTTCACAGGCTTTCTCCAGTTTGGGCCAGGGAGTGACAAAATGCTTTGCAGGATAGATCACTGTCATCTCTAAATTTCTCTGCACCTCTCCGGTAACAGGGTTAAACTGTATCAGCGATTCAATCTCATCACCCCAGAAAGTGGCTCTTACAGCAGTTTCACTGTCAATTGGAAATATCTCAAGCACTTCACCCTTCAGAGAAAACTCGCCTCTGCTCAATGTAACGGAATTTCTGGAAAAATACATCTCAACAAGCTGCCTGAGCACATTCTCCCTGTCGAGTGATTCTCCACTCCGGAGCACAAGAACTGTATCCCGATAATCTTCAGGTGAACCCAGACCATAGATGCAGGACACACTGGCCACCACAATCACATCCTTGTGCTCCAGTATTGCCTGTGTAGCCGAGTGGCGGAGCCTGTCGATCTCTTCATTGATCGATGAATCTTTTTCAATATATGTATCTGAGGACGGGATATATGCCTCAGGCTGATAGTAATCATAGTAACTGACAAAATACTCCACCCGGTTGTGTGGGAAGAATTCACGGAACTCGCTGCATAACTGCGCTGCCAGCGTCTTGTTATGAGATATGACCAGTGCAGGCCTGTTATGAGCTGCGATTACATTTGCCATGGTGAAAGTCTTGCCAGAGCCGGTTACTCCGAGAAGTGTCTGGTGGAGATAATCCTTCTTCAGGCCTTCGTCCAGTTGCTTTATGGCTTTTGGCTGATCGCCCCGGGGAGGAAAAGGACTCACAAGCTTAAAATCAGCCATTGCGATACTCCTGTCCATAAGGTTATGAGAAATGGAGAGATTCGAGACATACAGCCAGCCATCCTTCTCACTGGCATTCCAAAAGGAATTTGTTGAAACAGTTCGAATATTAACTTTCACTGTATGCCCACCGTTGAAATAACAACTTATTCGAGGTAGAGGCCAATGGCACTGGAAAATGATAACGCCGCCCGTCTGGTTTTACGATCTTATGCATCGCTGCAGTTGAAACGTTACAGCGATGCTTCTTCCCTGGCAAGAGAAGCTTTGAAAATACGCGCCAACTACGCAACGGCGCACCATCTCAACGCCTGTGCGCTCCGTGGGCTGGGGAATTTCAAGGATGCTCAGTATGCAATCACACAGGCTATCAATCAGGAGACTGATAACCTGCGGCACACGCTCCTGCTGGCAATACTGCTTTTCCTCAGCGGAGACGTCGACGAAGCTGAAAAGAAGTTCAAAGAGGTTCTCCGGGCAGATCCTGAAAACTTCGACTGTCAGGTTTATTACTCTCTTTTTCTGATCAGGCAGAAAAAATTTAACGAAGCGCTCTCAATAATAAAGGAGTTGAAAGATAAAAAGCCTGACGATCAGACAGTCAAAACTCTGCATGCGTGCGCAAAATCGCAGGAATACAGGCCTGAGCTCGACAATGTGCAGTACAGACCGCCTCTGCCAATCGATTCAGCCGACCCGTCATCTTATGTGGAATTGGGTAAACTCTTCTTTGACATGGGGTATTACGACAAAGCCATGGCAGAGCTGGACAGGGCTCTGATTAGAGATCCGCAGAATACCGAGGCCCAGCGGTTGATTGCCACTATTTTCAAGGTGAAAAATAACAGGACTTTCCGGATGCTCTGGAACTACAGCTTTTTCATCCTCTCACCGCTTGTTATGACATTGGTGCTATTAGTTATTGCAGGTGTGGGCATAGCATATTTTTCTACTGATTCATATCAGAAAGAGCTGGGAGCCCTGGCGTTCTTTCTGCTTATGGTCTTCATTGCCCTTCCACTCTGGATCTCACGAGGGGCAGGCGCAGACGAATACAAGGCTTTGGAGGAAGATCGCCTCATTGACGATATACAGGTGGAAGATGTATTATCAGAACAACAGACATCTGAAAAAGATCTGGATTCGATCACTCGAATCCAGATGGACAGGAAAAGTAAGCTCTATAAGAGTCTGAGCCAGATTTTCCTTGCACTTGCAACTTTTTTCTTCATCGCAATTTTCTTTATCGTAAATATCGACAAGGTTTTCAACTTATCAATCCAGCCTGCCCACCTCAGCCTTATCAAATTTACATGTGCTGTCTCACCTGTGCTGTTTCTGAGCCTGGCCTTTTACTTTGACAAAAAATCAAAGGGGCTCTCTCAGAGCTGACACTCAGTATCCCAGCTTCCTGCAAGCATCTTCAATTGCCCTGATCCTCTCATCTGTAAGCGGGTGAGAGCCAACAAGGGAGTTGACAAAACCGGGGAGCTCGCTGCCGCCGAGTTTCTTAAGCTTCCGCATGAATGATATGCCTGCACGAGGATTATATCCCAGCGCATTTACCACGTAGTAACACGCCGTGAGATCTGCCTCAGTTTCGTCGTCCCGGCTGTATTTGTTGCCAATTATTGTACTTACAGCCTGCACAGTATTCAGGCTTCCCTCACTGACCTGCCCCTTGTTGGCGATAGCCACGATAGTCACAAGACCTGCCTGAGTCCAGAGATTCTTTTCCAGCTGCTTGATACCGTGGCGCTTAGTAACGTGGGCAATCTCATGACCAAGCACAAAGGCCAGCTCCTGATCGTTCACCAGAGGCAGCAGTGCTTTTGTCACATATATAAATCCACCGGGAAGGGCCAGTGCATTTACGTTATCTGTATTAAGTATCTTGAAGGTGAAAGGCTGATTCCTGCGCTCTGAGTTTATAACTATGCTTCTGCCGATTCTGTTTATTCGCTCGAGCTGCCCTGGATCATTGACTGTTCCATATTTGGCCTCCAATTCCCTGGCAGCTTCAACACCCAGTTGGAGCTCCTGCTGATCCGATATCATTCCTGCCTGACAGGGAGCGGCAATGCAGAGAACTGTAAAGAGTAAAACAGTTGATATGAGATAGCTGGTTTTAATGGCTTTCATATACATTCTCCCTTCACTCCGTAGATGAGATGAACTGTCTTCCGGATACAATACAGAAAGGGAGACCCTTTTATTCCCTCATCGTAGAATCAACGGTAAAAACCGCTGTGATGATTATTCAAAAAAGGAAGCCGGTTTTGTAGTCAATACCAGAGTAAATGTTACCGTGCAAACCAGAATAAGCCCCCAGAATATTATGTTCCACGGCACTTTTTCAGCTTCTTTCACAACTCCTCCTTTACACTGAATTCCATGTCAAGCATAACATGACATGATTACAGAAAGGATACAGAGCTGTAACATGTTGGCATGGCTTTTAAAACTTAACACACCTGCGGTGCGGACTGGAATGGTGGAATACTCTCTGTCCCCCCGGATGGGTGGAATAGCAGGATGCTGTCATAATTTATGTTATGTCCTGCGGCATAGGACAGCCAAGTGACAATTGTTTTAGAAATATGGGAAGTCGGGCTTTTACCCAGGAGGGTCTGCACGGTACTTCCACGAAATCCCGGATAATGGAGATACACAAAAGTGATAGATGGCATTCTTGAGTTTTTATCATTTCTTTCAACCAATCATTCCAGTATTCCCCCCTGAACGGGGGCAGGCAGACGCCGCCGTTACACCAACGGGAGGCCGGCAACATTTCCATGCACGCTCCGAGACATTCGGGAATAAAGAATCTGTAAGAGAGGTATTCTTATCGGACTCTGATGAAAGGGAAGCCATTTAACTCGACATGCGCAGCGCTCTTTCCCCATCAATGAAAAGATCCATTATCGTGATTACAGTGATTGTCCTCATTACAGCAACAGCGGTGACGCTCAAAGTCAGAAACTTTGTGCGCAACCTTCAGGATCCAAAGTATATAGCCTCACTTCTCTCCAATGAGCTCAAGTGTCCGGTAACAATAGAAGAAGTGAGTATGAGCATGACCGGAAAGCTCATACTCAGAAAAGTCTTTGTAAAAGCACCTCAGGAAACTCCGGTCGACGAAGAATTCTTTTCATCGACCAGAATCACTGTCTCATTCAACCCTGTTGAGATCATCATCGACTCGAAAAATGCCGGACCCCACTCCATAGAGATTCTGGAGCCACATCTCTCACTCACTCCAGATAATATAGAGTGGTGCGAGAAGAAGCTCCATCAGGAAGGCCCATCTCGTGATATTCCAGAGATAACAGTCAAATCAGGCTCAGTCTCTCTCTCAGGCCTCACGGCACTGGCTGACCTCTCTGTCAAGAGCATCAGGGGAAAAATTACATCGAAACAGGGCATCACTGAGTTCAGCTTCAAAGGTAGCTCAGAAGATCTTAATGAAAAGTGGGAGATGAAAGGAAAATTACGTTCTGCTGCGGATCAGGAGATGAAGATCGCCGGCAGAAACGTCGATCTTGCCTTACTGGCAGAGCGGCTGAAACAGAAGCTGCCCATGCCGCTCAGCGGGAAGGCAAAGCTCTTTATTGAAACCACAAAAGACAGTGATGCACCGTGGAAGGGGAGTATGGAAAGCGAGTCCATCAGCCTCGACAGATATGTGCTTACCCGCTTTGACTCACAGTTTATAATGAAAAAAGAGCTCTGCGAGCTCCCTTCTCTTTCCTTTGGACTGTTTCACGGCACTTTCAAAGGCCACGGCTCGATACTGCTCAGTAAAAAAAATCCCTCTCTGTCTGTAGAGGGCTCAGTTGCTTCGATTTCACTGGAAGATGCAACCGGCAGAGGCAAGGATCTCACACTGAAGGGTGCGCTGTCCGGGCCTGTTTCACTCTCCTATAACGGCAGAGAAGTGATGGCAAAGGGGGATTATTCGCTGACACAGGCAATGCTGGGAAAATCTCTGGATTGCAGCAATGCCCAGGGCTCCTATCTCATCAGGGGAGAAGAGCTGATTCTCAGTAAAAACTCATTCACCACTCAGTATGGCAGTTTTGCTGTAGACGGCTCCATAAGAAAAGACAATTTCAACATCAGAGTGAGCTCCTCATCATTCGAAGCTTCAAAGCTCCTCAATTTCAGCAGGTCAGTTACATTTCCCCGGGCCGGAAGCCTGAACGGTGTATTGAAAGGCACTGCTTCCAGGTATCAGTTCAAAGGAGGCATTGAGCTCCCCGGAATAATGATCGAGAAAAGAGAGCTCAAAGGCACAGCGGTAAAAGGCGCTGTGGAAGGAGAGGGTCCTGAGATCACTCTGAAAGACATGGAAGTCACACTGTGCGGCGTGACATTCCCTGTCGAAGGCAGAATATCAGGAAAGGGAAAGGATGAAACTCTCATTTCGCTGAAAGGCATTCCGCTGCAGATAATAGTCGATCTGGCCGGTCCTGGCGTGGCAGAAGAGGGGAAGGCTGGCAGACAGAAGAAAGCGGAGGCTGTCTGTGAAGGCGATAAGCAGACACTCTCTGTCGATCTTGTATGCAGGCCGAAAGAGATCAAGGGAAAGGTGAATGCAGGGAAATGCCGGCTCTATGGTTATCAGCTTGACGATGTAAATCTGGACTTCATTGCCCCTGAGGGAAGACCGCTCACATTCTCAGGAGCGGTGCGCGGAAAGGAAAATCTGACGTTCTCCGGAACGAGTGACAGGGGAACGCTGTCATTTTCAGCAAGAGCACCGCAGTTCAAATTTCCTGAAGGCTCTGCAGTCAGCCCTGAGCTTGCGCTGACTGTCCAGAAAGGCAATGCCCCACCCATGAAAGGCAGTCTGAAGGCAAAGGAGCTGAAAATCGGGCCAGAGAGCATATCAGATCTGTCTGTTTCATTCTCTGGAGACTCAGCGTCATCACTTACTCTGTCAGGAGGCCTCTCCTGGAAAAGCAACACATTCAAGGCAGACGGCAGGACAGGGACTGACCTGATTGTTCTTACACTCACATCTCCACAGGTAAGAATCGAATCGCTGATGCCGGCTCAGAAAGGCGCGAAGCAGCTTTCTGGAAAAGCTGTCGTAAAAGCCGACATAACGCGCAGGAAAAGCGACATGACGTGCAGGCTTTCCATTTCGTCAGAGAACGCCGCTGTCGGGAGCAAAAAAATCCCGCCATTCACTGCTATTCTCGAACAGGAGAAGGATCTGCTGAAGGTGAGGAAGCTGGATTTTACGAGAAAAAGTGCCTCAATCCTTTCAATGGAAGGTCTCTTTTCGCTGAAGACTAACAGCCTCTCGCTGAAAAGCACCCTGAAGGACCGGACTATCGACGACATTGCAGTCTTCACCGAGACAGGGACGTCACCGATTAACGGGAAGCTCTCAGGCGATCTCACGATCGAAGGCAAGCCCGACAATATGTTGATCTCATACACAGGAACAGTATCCAGACTGTCGATGAAATCTGCAGATCTAGGAAACGGAAAGCTTACTATATCAATTGCAGACGGCAGGACTTCAGGATCTTTCTCACCAGATGCGCCGGACACGCTTATCGCGTCTTTCCTGAAGTCTCAGAAGGGAAGCAGACTCCTGGACACGTTTCTCACCGGATGGAAGGATATGAACTGTTCGTTCTCACAGCGTGACGGGCACACTGTCGATCTCAGCGGTGACTCAAATCATTCCAGGCTTGGAAAAGTCACCTTCAAAGGCTCTCTTGCAAAGGAGGGTTGGGATATGGAGTTCGCTCTGCAGCAGCTTTCCTTTGATGCTTTATCCTTCGCAGATCCTGTTCTGCACCTTACACAGAAAGACGAGAAGATGACCGGAACCATACGCGCGGCATCAGGGCAGGCCAATGACACAGCAATAACAAAGCCGGCATTCAACTTCGAGCAGAAGACAGAGAAGACTCTGGCCTTCTCCGGCACCTGCGGCATATTTGACGCAGAGGCCAGTATCTCAGGAGAGAGCACCGATGATGGAATGCAGATTCTGCTGAAGATCCCCCAGGGAAACATAAGGAAGCTGAACCTGCTGCCATTGAAGGACGACAGTCTCTCCGGCACGGTAGGTATTGAAGCCAGGATCAATGAAGGGAAAGAGAAGACCTTCAAGGCGACAATCAACGGCGAGGGATTGAAATGGAAAGACAAGAAACTCCCCCGTGTCTATCTGGAAGCAGACAGGAAAAAAGGGCTGATACTGATACCGGAGCTCAGGATATATCTGGAAGACAAGCCTGCATTCTTCGCAGGCAATATCTTTCCGGAGAAGCAGACCTGCATACTGAACGGCAGGCTTGACGGGAACAGGATCACCAAACTGGTCGACCTCATGGGGGGAACATCTCCCGACACTGAAGGAATTATTGCCGGTGCCATTGCCATAGAGGGAGAGATAAAGAATCCTGATTTCAAATTCGACGGCAGAATCAACAATCTCGTCTATCAGGGAAAGAATATGGGAAACGGCACGCTGAAGCTGTCCGGCAACAAAGATGCCATAAAGGGAAGGCTCGATATGGACAAGCCTCCAAAGGTCAGGACAGGCATATCGCAGGCCAATGTGGAGATAAGCTTTTACTTTCTGATCGAAGGAACACCAAAAAAAATGGTATTCAAGCCTCAGAGCGCCAACACATCTGTTCATATCGATCCCAACCTCATCTGGAAGATCTTCCAGATGTCTCATTGACCAGCAGGATATTTGCACCCGGGAGTATAACTGACTGCACAATTGCAGCTTCCTGCCAAAGGGCCTGCAACAGATGTCAATATATAGATTACAGTGTGTTTCGTGAAAGGAGCCTGATCGATGAAAAGGAATACACATTTCATAATTTTTACTGCTCTCATCGTCACATTTCTCTTTGTTGCAGGAGCGGCCATGAAAAGCCAAAGCGCTGAAAAAATGGGCACCATAACGGTAAAGAATGAGACGACAAAGACTCTCTACATAGTTATTGATGACTTTAACAAGGGAGAAATAGACCCCAACTACAGCGAAGAATACAAGGTCACAGTTGGAGAACACAAGGTACAGGCTTATTACGATGATAAGGTTATAAGCAGATACATCAAGGTATCGATTACATATCCGGATGAAACCTGGTGCATCAGCCAGAGCGACCTCTGACGGTCTCCATTCCACTTTGATCAAGCCTCTATGAAAGAAGGTAACTGCTGATGGATCGCTTCATCTCCCATGGACGGATAATCTTTTTGCTTATAATGGTTCTGCTTCTCTCTGCATCTCCGGAATCTGCAGTCAATGCAGAACAGGCAGCAGATTATGAAGGCAACTATGTGATCATGTTCGGCTCTCAGGTTGCAGGCAACAGTCATTTCAAGGTGGAAGAGGAAGCAGGCTCTGTCTGCATCTCTACTGACACGAAACTGCAGGCTCTGATGCGGAAAAACATGACGACAGACTTCATTCAGAAGCTCACTGTCGCACTGGACAGAAAGACCGGCGAAGTAAAGGAATATGCAATCGCCAACAACTCCCCCTTCAAGGCTGAGCGGACCGCTATAAAAGCATCCGATGGAAAGGTGGAAGTCAGCCGCACTACCGATTCAACGACGGTGACAAGAGCTCTTCCGTATAAATCTCTTCCCATTCCGGTGGATATTCACAGCCCTGCCAGGGGGAACCTCAACATCCCCCTCCTGTCCTTTCTGATGGAAAGGGAAGGCATCTTCAAACGTGAAAGTTCCGAACTGCAGAGCTTTTCCACAACTGGCTTCTGCACTGTTCCGCTGAAAGTCGTCCGTGAAAAGACAGATGGCAGAGAATCGATATTTGTGATGGAGGAAGTTACAGAAGGATCGCGAATCAGCCACAGGCTCACTGTCTCCTGCGATACCGGGAAGATAATCCGTATAGATTCTCCCTTTGAAAACACCTCCTACATCCTCGGCGAAGAGAGAAAGATCAGCACCCCGCCTGAGATCTTCGCCGCATACCGGATCATTCTTCCGTGTGACCTGAGAAACTGCGCCACTTTGAAAACAAAGGTCAGAGTGCAGATTGTCCGGGAGAAGCTCACCTCTGAAAAGCTCGGCCGGAGTTTTCAGACATTCAGCGGCACCTGCAGTGAAGGAAAGATAGATGGAATACTCGAGACCAGAAGCTTCAATCAGAAGCTCATCTCATCAGATGCCTATCCCTGCCGGTACAGCGGCGAAGAGCTCGAAAAGTTCATGAAAAGTGATTTTTTCATTGAGTCAGATGACAATGTGATCAAAAAAGCTGCTGAGGCACTTGTGAAGGACAGTAAAAGCGTAAAAGAAGCGGCTCTGTCTCTGGCGAAATGGATATACGAGAATATCAGATTCGAGTATACAGACGGCTCTGCAAAAGCCACGCTTATCTGCAAGAAAGGCGACTGGCTCCCCAGAAATCGTCTTTATATCGCAATGCTGCGAAGCCTGGGAATACCTGCCCGATATGCAGGAGGGCTCTTTATTACGGAGAACATTGCCGGAAATTACCTGTGGACTGAAGTATACGTGGGGAAGGAAGCAGGATGGATACCTGTAGACACGGCATTAGGGCAGATAGATTATTTCTCAGCAAATCATGTCACCTTCTGGAACTATGGCGCCGTTGAACCGTATACACTGAAGCCTGTCATTGAAGTCATGGAGCACCGGGAAGAGCCGATGCCCAAAGGCTCGAAGTTCATGATCAGATGAGCTTTCTGATCATCTGAGGCTTTTGCTGATGATCCGGACTTCCTCTTCCAGATCTATTCCGAACTTCTCTTTTACAAGCTGTTTGCACATCTCTCCCAGGTTTCTTATCTCTTCTGACGTGGCACCGCCGTGATTTAATATAAAGTTGGCGTGAAGAGATGAGACACAGGCATTCCCGAAAGTGATGCCTTTGGCTCCGGCCTCCTCGAGAAGTCGCCCTGCCGAGATCCTCCTGCCGCTGCCGTCTTTTCCATCGACATTTTTAAAATAGCATCCGCATGAGCCCATTGCAGCAGGATGCTTCTGCCGCCGCTCCTCGATAATTCTCTTCATCTCATGAAGAATCGCGTCTGGATCGGCTGGCTTGAGACTTAGCGTAGCGGAAAGCACTATACCGCCTTCTGCCTTCAATCTGCTGGAGCGGTATCCGAACTGCAGATATTCTCTCGATACACTTCTCTCCTCCCCATCCGGCGTTATGATAGTTGCCTGTTCGATACAATTTCCGATGCTTCTGCCGTATGCGCCGGCATTTCCAAAGATGGCACCGCCCAGAGAGCCCGGGATCCCTGCCAGAAACTCAAGGCCTCCCAGACCTCGTTTCTGTGCATCAGACAACAGTGCGGCAAGTGATATTCCTGACTCAGCAACGACAGCTGTATCTCTAAAGCTCACTCTGGAAGAGATGTTTCTTATAACCAGTCCGCGGACACCATCGTCATCAAAGAGCACATTGCTTCCGCCACCGAGAATGAAAAAGGGTAAGGAAAGACTGTGTGCCAGGGCAATTGCCCGGCCCATCTCCTCTGCACTGTGGACTTCCAAAAAGCGATCTGCTCTGCCTCCTGTGCGGAATGTAGTATAAGGCGAGAGCTCAACATCAGTCCTTATTAATGCGTTTATGTCTTTACCCGTGTAATAGCTCATTTCTGCGTCTCTTTCGCTGCGCTGGAATTAATTGACGTGACAGATTCAATCAGAGGAAGCGCTTTCAGCGCCGTTCTTATTGACTGCCTTCTCTTCCTTTGATATCGCCTCTCCCTCTGCTCTTTTCAGCAGGTCCAGAACAAGGCCGACATCACGGTGATATATAATCATGAGATATCCGGTGATAAAGGTGGAAAGCCCCAGTATGATGAAAGTGCAGCACCACAGTCCATAGGCGATGACAAGATCATCTACCCCTGAAGGCTGAATCGTCCTGAATCTCGGAAGCAGTGTAAAGAATACATGAACTCCGATTATTATGAAACCAATACTGATTACTACTGCAAGCTTTGCGCCAATTGTGTTGATCTTCCCCCACCTGGTGTGGAACTCATTCACACGGGCAAAATCTTTCTCCTCTTTTGGTGATCGCTCCATCGTTCAACTCTCCTTCTGCATTACGCTGATGACTCAGTGGTGATATTCTGGATCAATTCGATTAAGCCTTCCTGACATATCACACTTTCCATTCAATGGCAGCGGCTACCTGTTGATGGTAAATGTGTATATTTCGCTCGAAGGACCTTCCTGATTGTTGAAGAGGATCGGCTTTACCGCCCAGTAGAATGTGCCGGAGCCAAGGCCGCTCCATTTGACCCAGTCAGGAGTCCACGTATTTGATTCTATGCGAATCCAGTCTGTGCTTCTGAAATCCTTTGTTCTGCTGATTGCCACCTTGTATGCTACTGCGGAAGGGTTCTGCGACCATTGGAAGGTCGGAGATGTTGATGTGATACCGGAGAAGACCGCACCCTGCAGAGGCTTAAGCAGGATCGGTACCACTGATGGAGCTGACGATACCAGGTACACGACCTCCTCTGAGGATTTCTTCTCAGGCGAAATCAGCTGTATGCTGAGCGTATGCTTTCCTTCTGCCTGGGCCAGCACCTTATCCTGCGTAGTAACTTTCACTGTCTCACTGTTGGTCATCTTCTGCACAAAAAATGACAGAGGCCTGCCGTCAAAGTTCCAGGAGCCGTGAATCTCGCCGGAGCCGCTCCCCTTGATCAGCGCTTCAGCGCTTATTATCGAATCTTTCGGGACCATCATCCCTGGCTGGGGTATCTTCATCAGAACCTCTGTGATCCTCCCTGCAGGTGCCTGAGGGTTCAGAACATTGACCTTCACGCCGGTACGGTACTCAAACTTGTTGCTTTCATGGTCGAGCCCGGCAAAGATGCGCCGCACAGTGATTGTCTGCCCGACAGCAAAATTCCCCACATCCTGTGGAACGGCAACAGTGCTGCGGAATTTAGTCGTCTGACTGCCTCTCAGCACCAGGTTCATGTTTTCCGTGCTGCTGCTCAACTGCCGGCCGCCTGAATCCTCATAGATGAGTGTGCACTTGAGAATCTCTCCCAGTCCACCTCCTGCCTCTATGAAGCTGTATACTACATCCTGATATCCTCCAGGGGGGAGTGTCAGTTCATTGGGTGTAACATATGTCACTACCGAAAGCCGGCCGCCTTTTGTAGTGAACGAGACCCTGTTCCTCATGGGATTCAGAAGAGCAGATGCAGCAGAATGAATACCTATCAGATTGATGACGTAGAATGTGCCGGGCTTGAGCGGTGCCTTGGGGACGATTAGAAGAGTCTCATCTTCATCTTCAAAGCGAACATCTACAGGTACTGAACGGTGAGTGGAGCCTTCATAGAGAATATCCCGCGGAACCGAAATGGTGTTCAGAGTGTAGTTGAAGTGTACAATAATAGGTGTATCAACAGGAACATCACGGGAACCGTCACCGGGCACAGACTTGTCTATATTGAAGAACTGCGCCCAGGCTGCGGTACTGCAGAACACCCACGCCAGAGCCAGCGAAAGAGCTGCGGTTAATATGATAGACCTTGCTTTCTGCATATAACACATTAAAGAGCTTCTCCTTTTCCCACCTCTTCGCTCAGGCAGGACACCGCTATTATGGATTACATGGAAACAATGGCTAGAATTCCCTTCCATCAGGCAGATTCCTTCAACAGGACAGATGAAAAAAGTGTCAGAATTACTGAAAAAAAATCTTTCTTGTGGTATAATAATTCCAGATTCTGCATCTGCCTTCCATATTTATAAATGGCTGGTAACACATTGAGTTGAGCCAGTTAAGTCTTTAAAAGGGGGAACTGATATGTCTTCTCGGAATGTGTTAATTATTGCAGTGATTCTCTCAATCTGCCTGCTCTGCCTGATCGGCTGCGGAAGCTCCTCAGGAGGTGGAGGAGGTTCACAGGGAGGCTCCTCAGGCTCTCAATCCGGAAACAAGGGCTCCATACTTATAACGGCGCCCTTCCCTGCAAAGGCAGCAGCTGCCACCAAAAATGCAGCAGCGAAACCTGATAAAAAGACCATCAGGGCTTCCAGGTTCATACCGCTGACAGTCCATATCTACGTCGTCACTGTCTGCGAGCAGGGCACCACCACGGCAGTAGTCTCCCCTGTCAACATCAACAGGCCTGATTCAGGAAGCACTGTAGATGCATCGATCAACGATGTCCCTGTCGGATGGAAGACAGTCCGGGTCTTTGCATATGACTCAGACAGAAACCTTCTCGCACAGGGCGCTTCAGACGTGGAAGTGAAGTCTACAGATCAGGGCTCCTCTGAAGTGTCTGTTACACTCACCTCCACAAGCGATCCGCCTTCGGTGTCGAGCACAACACCTTCCAATGCACAGACCTCAGTCAGCATAAGCACCAAGGTGACAGTCCTCTTCTCCATGTCAATGCTGGGCTCATCAGTCACAACAGATACATTCTACCTTCAGAGCTCCCAGGGAAAGGTGGAGGGAGCTGTCACAACAGATGGAAGTACTGCCATATTGAACCCTTCGGCAGATCTGCTCCCACTTACAACGTACACGGCAGTCGTCAGTGGAAACGTCAAGAACACGGCCGGTCTTTCGATGGGGACAGACTATACGTGGACATTCACCACAGGCGAGAAGCCTGACACGACTCCGCCGCAGGTCAAGGAGACATCCCCTGCGAGCGGCGCAACCGGCATCGATACAGGTGCCACGATCTCGGCAGTCTTCACCAAGAACATAGACCCTGCCACTGTGACATCGTCTACATTTACAGTCACGTCGAGCAAGGCGGCTGTGTCAGGCACCATCTCCACTCTCGGAAACTCGGTCACCTTTGTGCCGACAACTGCCCTGCAGGCAGGCGCCGCCATCACGGTGACGCTGAGCGGAGCAATCCAGGACCTGGTCGGAAACGCCATGGGCAATGACTATACATGGAATTTCACCACCAAGGCGTCTGGAGGCGGCGGAGGAGGTGGCGGTGGCAGTGGTGGCTGCACCGGCACCTGGCATAAGGAGATCCCCAAGCCGACATTCGAGACGATTAATGACATCTGGGTCGACAGCAGCACCAATGCAGTGGCAGTGGGCGATAACGGAACCATACTTGTATTCGATGGTTCACAGTGGACAAAAGTGAACAGCGGAACGACTGAACATCTCAATGCAATCTGGCATTATACAGGCAACTACTACTATATTGCCGGATGCTCAGGAACAGTACTCACAATGACGAATGCTCCTCCATATACTGTCAATCCCCTTTCAGGAGCCCCTGCAGTTGATCTCTGGGGAATTTACGGAAGAACCGGTGTAGAGCTCTTTGTAGTGGGAACAGGCGGCACAATCAGACGCTATGACTTGACTACACCGGCGTGGAACAACTTTGATACAGGCACTGCTAATGATTTTCTGGATATATGGTTCGACAGCTCAGATGCCGTAGTGGTGGGCACAAGTGGTGCAGTCTATCGTGCCACAAATTCAGCCGGATGGGGTTCTTTCTCTGCGGAAGACATCGGCTCTATATCACACACACTGACCTCTGTGTATGGCACTTCTTATATAGATATGCACATTGCAGGATATGGCGGCACCTGTTTATACAAAGACGGTTCAGGATACCATAATAACTCTCCGTCAGCTTTGAGCAGCCATGATTTCAAAGGAGTATGGTCCTCATCGGGCTATGCATACATTTCAGGCACAAGCGGGATCGTCGCGAGAAATGTAAATGTGAATGATTATACATCGTGGACAACCCTCGCCAGCGGCACCTCAAATGAGCTGAGGACCATCATGGGGAGCGCCGTCAATAACATCTTCACTGCCGGCTACAACGGCACGGTGCTGCGATTTGACGGCACTTCCTGGTCCGCTATCCCCGGCACCACACAGGACCTCAACGCGGTATGGTCCGATTCATCTTCCGGAAGGGCAATAGCAGTGGGAAACAGCGGCGCTGCCATTGAATACAGCTCAGGAGCGTGGAAATGCATGAATATGCCCGCAACCTCGAATAACCTCATCGGAGTGTGGGGCTCGTCCATTTCGAATGTGTTCGCTGTCACTGCCACCACAAACGCACCGGTATATTACTATGATGGTTCATCGTGGACACTTGACGGTAATATTACTGCAGCACCTGTAAACCTTCAAGCCCAGGACATGTGGGGACGGTCAGCCAGCGAAGTGTACGTGATAGGTACGACAAACTCAGGCGCAGACACAGGAGTGTATGTAGCTGACGGCACATCCCCCGGCCCTCTTTCATGGACGCCTGTTGGTGCCATTATTCCTGGCTTTGTCGGCACCGGCATATGGGGACCTTCATCAGGAAGCGAAATCTATATCTGCGGCACCAGCGGAGGCTCTGACAGGATCTATCATTTCACCGGCGGCGCCTGGACTGCCGTATGCAACGACGGCTCTGTATCCCTGATCGACCTGTGGGGCACCACATCCAGCAATATATGGTCTGTAGGATATTCCGGCGAAGCGATCCACGGAGGCGGAAGTTCATGGGGCGCTGCCACATCAATCTCATCTGCCAACATGAGAGGAGTCTGGGGAGAATCATCAGGCAAATTCTTTTCCGTGGGAGAAAGCGGCACTATAGTATACTATAACGGCTCATCGTGGTCAGCCCAGTCGAGCGGAGTCTCTTTCGATCTGACAGGCGTGCACGGGATTCCAAACAGCAATGTCTTCGCCACAGGGAAAAGCGGAACCGTTCTCAGATATTACTGACAGGAATACCAGCTGATCGCAGAGGCAATTTACACTTCTGGCGGGGTATTTTTCCCCGCCAGAAGTGTAAAGAGGCATCAGACCCCAAAGAACATGAGTGAGGCTTCACAGTGGCTGTATCTGGAACCTGCCTGGAGGAGATGGGAGCCCTTTCTAGAATTACTGATGAAAATGCACGGAGATCCTTAAATGCATAAGCTCGGGGAACTTCTGAAAGAAGTGATCGGCAGAGGGGGCTCAGACCTTCATCTCTGTTCCCAGTCTCCTCCCATAATGCGCCTCTTCGGCAAACTGGTGAAGCTCGACAGCAACGTGATCAGCTACCAGGATGCTGCCACGATGATCGGTGAGATCCTGTCTGAAGAGCAGAAACTGGAGCTCGCTGACAGAAAAAATATCGACTTCGCTTATGAGACAAACCGCGGGGGACTCGTTCAGAGATTCCGCTGCAATGTATACTATCAGCGATACGGCGTTGACGGTGTTTTCAGAGTAATCCCTTCGACAATTCCAGCTCTGGCAGAGCTTAGCCTTCCCAGGTCGCTTGAAATGTTCACCAGGCTCAGCGACGGCCTCGTGCTGATCACCGGATCAGCAGGGAGCGGCAAAACAACTACACTGTCCACACTCGTGAATATAATCAACAATACTCAGAAACTCCACGTGATAACGATTGAAGACCCCATCGAATTCGTCCATCCCATCAAACAGTGCCTGATCAACCAGCGGCAGGTGGGGCTTCACACCCGCTCATTCTCTTCAGCGCTCAAGGCTGCTATCCGGGAAGACCCTGACGTAATTGTCGTAGGTGAGATGAGAGACCTGGAAACCATTCAGATGGCCATAGAAGCTGCAGAGACAGGACACTGTGTGCTTGGAACCATGCATACAAATGGCGCCGTAAAGACTATTGACCGGATCATAGACTCTTTCCCGATAGACCAGCAGCAGCAGATAAGGACCATGCTTTCCGACTCGCTCAGGGGAGTGGTCGGGCAGCAGCTTCTGGTCCGATCTGATGGATGGGGGCTTATCCCTGCCGTTGAAGTTCTTCTGTGCAACCGGGCCATATCCAATACTATAAGAGAAGGAAAGACTCACCAGATCCCTACAATGATGCAGACAGGGAAGGCAACAGGTATGCAGCTAATGGACGACGACCTGATGAGGCTCATGCAGGACAACAAGATAAGTGCAGATACAGCATATGAACACGCCTACGAAAAGAAGACCTTTGAGCCATATCTGAAAAAAGGTGAAAGAACCTCGCTATGACGAAGCTCAGGAGCAATCTATGAAAGATCCGCGCTATGAATATGAAAAATCCTCATCGAATGAGGATTTCAGCGATTTTTTGAAGGATTTCTCATCGCCGACACGCTCGGCTCAGGAAGGCCAGAAGCCTGTAATGAGCAGGCAGTCTTCTGTTAAAACCCAGTTTCTGAATAAACCTGTCAGCTCAGACCGCTGCAGCGATTCTCTCCAGTCTCTCGGCGAAAGCGACAGCAATTCTCCTGCTCCATTCATTCCGGAGGAGATACCCATCCAGTCAATATCTCAGCAGACATCTTCAAGGCTCTCCCTTTCCGGACTCATCAGGCAGATGATGGGATACAATGCTTCAGACCTTCATCTTACCGCAGGAGCGCATCCTGTCTATCGTATAAACGGTGATATCATCATCACAAACTTCCCTGCCCAGAGCAATGAAGATCTCGAGCATATGCTCTTCCCTCTTCTGAATGAAGATCAGTACACAGCTTTCAAGGAATCGGGCGACCTGGATTTCGCTGTCGAAGTAAAGGATGTAGCACGGTTCCGGATCAACTATTTCTACCAGCACAAAGGACTGGGGGCCGTTTTCCGGCTCATCCCTCTCAAGCCCATAAAGATCGAGGAACTGGGACTGCCGGCTGTGGTAAAGACCATTGCAGAGTTGAAAAAAGGGCTCATTATTGTGACAGGACCGACAGGAAGCGGCAAGACAACAACCCTTGCCGCCATGATCGATCATATGAACCGGAAGAGAAACTCCCATATCATAACCATAGAGGACCCGCTGGAATTTGTCCACAGGAACAACATGTGCCTCATTACCCATCGTGAGGTTGGCCATCAGGCCGTCTCATTCTCAGATGCACTTAAAGCGGCGATAAGAGAGGATCCCGATGTGATACTGGTAGGCGAGATGAGAGACAGGGAAACGATGGAACTGGCCATAACGGCTGCAGAGATGGGACTTCTCGTCCTTACCACACTGCATACAATCGATGCTGCGAAATCAGTTGACAGGATCCTGGATACATTCCCGATAAAGCAGCAGGAGCAGATCAGACTCGTTCTCAGCCAGACTTTGAAAGCTGTCATTGCTCAGCAGCTCGTGAAGAAAAAGGAGCTGGACGGACGTTATCCTGCCGTGGAGATCCTACTGAGCACCAAAGCGCTGTCCAGTGTGATCAGGGAAGGTAAGACCCACCAGATATCCACCATAATTCAGACAGGCGGCGACGTGGGTATGCAGACGATGGATCAGTCCTATCTCGAACTTATCAAGAAGAATATCATCAAAAAAGAGACAATACGACATAAAATCAACGATCTGAAACTCTTTGAGAGAGCCGGCATCGTTTTTTAAAAAGGAGCTCCAGCACGTTCAATGGATAAAAACAATAATATGCCTGATGACCTGGATATGGAACGCCTGAACCTGCAGTCACTTTTCGAAGAGGGAGAGCGGTTTTTCATAGACGGAAAATGGGATAATGCTCTCTGGAACTATACCAGGACTCTCGAGCTCCAGCCTGAGCATGAGAAAGCCTTCAACCGTTCGAAAGAGATCCACGGCCTGAGAGGCAACATCGGCCGGATAGTCGAGCTTTACTCAAATCGGGCACGTCATCTTGTGTCAAAGCATCATTACAGGGAGGCTATAGATACACTTAATCATGTGCTTCATCTGAAACCGGATTATTATCTTGCCAGACTCATGATAGCAGATATCCTGAGAGAGCAGGATAACCGGGAAGAGGCATATAACGAGTTCCTCAAATGGGGAAAGACCTTCAAGATTCAGGGCATGCACGATGAGGCTCTGCTTTTCCTTCAGAACGCCTATGAAATGACTCCACAGGATCTCGAGATAGCGAGGGAGATCGCCGAAATACTGATGGAAACTGACCGATACGAGCGGGCATCGAGATTTTACATGGAAATCGCCCTTACATGTCTGCGGAAGAAGCTTATTCAGGAAGCCAGAACAGCCTTTAAAACGCAGACCAGCATTGAACAAAGCGGTGTAGTGCTGACTACTCTGGACAACCTTCAACTCAATCTCCTCGAATTCGAAAACAGAAAATACCCTCTCAATGCGCTTATGAGAGTGGATTACAACGAATACAAGGCATTAGAGCAGCTCGGCAGAAAGCTCGAAGAGATGGGAAGATATGAGGATGCCATTCAGGTATATAAAGTATTCCACAACCTCGCTCCAGAGCACGAAGATCTGGAGCAGAAGCTGGGCGAGGTCTATATCAAATTAAACGACTATCATACCGGCTTCAAGTACCTTCTGATGGCTGCAGAGCACTTTCTGTCCAGGGGAGACCTGTACCGGGCGGCAGAGCTCTATGACAAGATACTGTGCTGTGACCCTGAACATCCCATAGCCAGACACAAGAGTGAAGAGATTGCGGCCCAGATGGGTATATCATAGTGACTGTAACTGTTCTGTGCAATCTGTTCTGTTAACAGTCTTTTTACAAAGCTGTTACAGATTTCAACATTTTTTCAACTATTATTAAGTGTTTTTTCACAGCCTGCCTTTACATGATAACAGGGTGAAGTCTGCGCTTATGATTCTGTAAGGAGGTGTCCCAAATGGAAGGAATATCTGATGCGCAACGATACAGACAACTGCCTGTCAATTTAGATGCGGCTAAAAAAGAAGAACGGGACAGGGATGGAAAAGTAACTGAAATTGACGACAGGAAGCCGCGTCAGGAGAATCAGGAGCAGGGCAGGACTTCCAGGCAGGAGGAGCGACAGACCGGCCAGAAAGGGCTTGGTGAAAGCGAAAAAGGCACCAGTGCAGAGGCCGGAGATAACAAGCTGAAAACAACAGCCGGCGATGGAACTGTCTACATCCAGAAAGGTGGCACCAGAATCACCGATGCAAATGCTGTGGTCGCCATCTCCGAGATCTGCGCGAAAGCCAACCAGGCCGATATCAAAGCCGATAAAATGGCAGAACAGTTGAAGGCGAAAGGCATTGACTGCTATCAGACAACATTGAACGGAAAGCCTGCCATCAAATTCGGAAACGGCGATGTCTTTGTCGATTCAAGCGGTAATAACGCCCTTGGCCTGGAAGACGGTGATTTCTCGAAAGCTCTGAAGCAGATAGAAAGCAGGTATGGCACAGATCTGTCGGCACTGACATCAAAAGTGGATGAAATAGTTAAAAAGCGCTTTGCGAAAGGCAATGATGCAAACGGCGATCTCGCCCTGCAGGGAATCGGTCTGATAAGTCTGATGGGAGGCTTCGGAGCTCTTAACGGATATGGCGTTGATAATCTTAATGCCGCCGGTAACGAACAGAATTTGAACAGTATCTTCAGCGACCTCGATCAGAAGCTCAAATTCCAGGGCTACCAGGGGCCTCAGGCGAAAGAGCTCTACGATAGCGACATGTTGGAGGACACCTTAAGAAGTTTCAACATAGATATGCCGGAGATTCCGGAAAATGGAGGTGATCTTTCCAACGCCCACGACTTTGCCCGTGATGTCTTCAACTGCGCACACTGCATCTCCCGGTTGAAGTCTCAGACAAAGATGGATTGACCTTGCAACTCTCGATCATATATTATGGGAGGAAATTTTTCTCTCCCATCTGTTTCTGCTGAGGCGGATTTGAGTCAGATCATCATTTCCAGTATCAATCATCATAATAGATGAGGTAAATTATGGAATTCACCCCTGAAGAGATCGAATACAGCATGCAAATCTACATAAAACACGCCCACCGGATCAAAGAGCTGAAGGATCTGCTGCTGGACTTCGAAATCTACGGCGATGAAGACCTTGTTGAAGCCTCAATGCGTCATCAGGACGAGATCATCAGGGAGATCCGCATGCTGTATCAGGAAAAGATGGTCCCGATCATTAAGGAGATGGTTCAATATATCTGTGAGAACGCCGATGTGCTGGAGAGAGCCTCCCGTGAAGAGGCGAGCCTCCCCATCAATCCGGTGCAGAATGAGCCGCAGCTGAAATCGCCTGAGCGCTCACGGGAGAAAGCCCTGGACATGGGAAGCTCTTACCTTACATCCATCATTTCTGAAATGACTCAGAATCAGGAAAGATAAGGCGATATATCCATCATCACGACATCAACAGTGGAATGACGGATTATCAGCCGTCACTTCCTCGTGAAGAGAAGCCAGGCTCCCAGCAGCAGTATCACTGCTGCTATAATAAAAAAGACAACCGCAACAATCATAATCTTAATAAATAGAACTCCGGCCATCACAAAAACAAGCGCAGAAATCATCATCAGAATCTTCTGTACTGTGCTTTTCCTCCTGATTCGCTCATTGTCATAGTTTTCGGCTATAGACTGAAGGGATGACTTCTCATCTTTCCTGCCGGAATCTGCTGATACTGTGACGACCTGCTGCTGCACCTGAGGCTGTTCCTCGTGCTTGACCTGGGAAGTCCCCCCTGAAGCTGACTTCAGAGCTGCGATAATCTCCTTCGCATTTTTATAACGGTTTTCCACTTTCAACTCTGTGGTTTTGGATACTATTTCCTGCCAGTGAGGAGACAGATCTTTTCTGAAGCTGTCAAGCGGAGGCAGTTTGAATGGAGTCAAAGATGGATCATGACCTGTCAGAATACGATGAAGAGTGACGCCAAATGCATAGACATCAGCACGTGCATCAGTCTGACCTTTTCCTCCATACTGCTCAGGCGCGGCATAGCCTTTGGAGTATCGTATCAATGTATCCTGAACCTTGAAGGGTTTATAAGTCCTGGCAGTACCGAAGTTGATCAGCTGCACTTTTCCATTGGGACGAATAAGGATGTTCGAAGGCTTGAAATCACGAAAGATGACCGGTGGATACCTGGAGTGCAGATAATCAAGAATCTTGAGCATTTCAAAGCACCACGCCGTCACATCATCGAGAGAGATCTCTCTTTTTTTCTCAATCATCTCTTCAAGAGTTTCGCCTTCGAAATACTCAGTTATAATAAACATCTCAAGCTTTTCTGTGAAACCCTCCAGAACCTGGGGAAGTCCAGGATGCTCCAGCCTGCAGAGCACATCGAGCTGGTTCTGGAACATTATCTCCGCCTCTCTGATTGCATCGGCGTTATTATAGTTATATGGGATGATCCTCATTCCAACAGTCTTGCCGTTCAGAACATCCTCCGCCACAAAGGTAGATTCGTCCTCAGTAGATGAAACCTCTCTGAGGAGCCTGTACCTGTCTTTGATTATTCTCCCGAGATTGCTGTCTTTCTTCAAATCAGGCCTCACAACGGATAAATGGAAGATTATGCAGAAATCTTCCTTTCTTTCAAGAGCCCTCCACATTTATTCATCATAGTAAATCATAATCCTTCTGCAGCAATGTCATAATGTCGTTCAGCCTTGATGAAAATGCCCGATACAGGCAGTTTCCGGTTATTGCAAAAGAGTATTACATTTGCTATAATTAATCCAGTTTAAAGAAGAAATCAAGTTACAGATTTTATGAATAAAGAAAAGAATAATTCCAACAAGCTTATGGATGAGCATCTCCTCTCCATGGGCCTCTCTGCCCGGATATCCATCACTGATTCTGACGAGGACTCCCAGCCTGAAATCGATATTAACAGCCTGCCTGGAAATGATCTTACAGAAAAAAGCGAAACAGAAGTATCACCTGGTGAGGATGATATAACCACGCTCAGAACGATGCTGCAGAATTCTCTTCTTGCCAACAGAAAGCTAAAACAGGTCATTCATAAGGTGACTCACCAGAACAAGAAGCTCGATGAACAGGTCTTTGATCTCTTCACCATATCACAGACAAACAAAGTCTTTGTGGCACATCACGACGATTCCAAGCTTGCAGAAATCCTTCTCTCAGTGATTGTGGAGCGCATCAACGTTCAGAAGTGCTGCCTCCTCCTTCTCGATGAGGATTACCAGGTATACCGGGTAAAACTCGCCAAGGGATTTGACAGAGATGAACTGAAAAATGTCCGATATAAAAACAGAGAAGGTCTTTTCTGGAGGATGGTATTGAACGGAGAGCCTTTTTCAGTTCTCGATATCGAGGGAAACCTGCGGTTTCACCAGATATTCAAAGAGAACGGCCTCGATGCTCTCCAGTCCTGCTATTGGATACCTCTTAAAACAAAGGAAAATGTAGTAGGCATCATAACAATTGACGCCAGAGACATCCGCGATTTGGAGCTTTCCTTCCTGTCGCTTCTTGCTTCGCAGGCTGCTGTGGCCTTCGAGAGCGCCCATCTGTATAAGAAGCTGGAGGAGGCAACACTCCGGCTGGAAAAGCAGATGCACAACCTTTCGATTCTCTATGATGTAGGAAAGGCGCTCAACTTTATCGATGATCTCACCAAACTGCTGGCAATGATCCTGGACAGAGGCATAGACATTGCCGAGAGCCAGCGCGGCTCGCTGATGCTCTTCGACGAAAAAACCGATGAACTGGTAGTTCGGGTTGTACGCGGCATAGACAAGGATACAGAGGAAAAGATCATCACCGGAGAGATCCAGTGCACAAGGATAAAAAACGGAGAAGGTGTGGCGGGACGGGTTTTTTCAACCGGAGAGCCCATCATCATCAACAAAACAAAGGAAGATCCGCGCTTCATGGAAGCCAAGACTTCCAGAGTTGACAATATACTCTGTGTGCCGTTGAAGGTTTACGACGAATGCATCGGTGTTATTAACATCACCAATAAGAAGAATAATGAGTTTTTTACCAAGGATGACCTGAGTATCGTCACTGCACTTGCCAACCAGGCCGCGGTGGCCATCAACAACGCACGCCTCTATGAGCTTGCAGTGACTGACAGCCTCACCAAGGTGCTGATCAGGCGGCACTTCATGCAGCGTCTCGAAGATGAGCTGCGCCGATCAAAGCGCTATCACCATACACTTTCTCTGGTCATGGTCGACCTCGACAACTATAAGGATATCAACGATACATACGGCCATCAGGCAGGAGACAGAGTGCTGATGGAGATCGCCAAGATCTTCAAGAAATCAGTACGTACCACCGATCTTGTGGGAAGATATGGAGGAGATGAGTTCTGTTTCGCCCTTCCTGAAACTCCACCTGATGGCGCGATGATCTTCTGCGAGCGCCTCAGGCAGAAGATAGAGAACACGCAACTCTCATTCGAAAGCTTCCTGATAAAGAGGACGATAAGCTGCGGAATCGCCACTTATCCCAACCATACAGAAGACATGCACGAGCTTTTCAAAATGGCTGACATGGCACTTTTCAAAGCAAAGAGAGACGGACGCAATATGACAGTCATATTCGATGAGAGTGTAACGCTCGACATGGGCGGCCTCCACATGGATGCCGCCACAGATGCAACAGATGCCACAGATGTTACCAATGATCCTCTGCAGGACTGATCAGGCAGTCTCGCTCTTTTTCCTTTTTACCCCTTCACGAAGCCAGTTGAGCCAGGAATCAAATCCTTCGCCGGTCTTTGCAGAGAGTGACATTACGGTGAGTCCGGGGTTGATTGACAGCAATGCCTCCCTTACCTTATCGAGCCTGAAATTCACATGAGGGATCAGATCCACCTTATTGATGAGCACACAGTCGGCCGTCCTGAAGATGAGAGGGTACTTGTGAGGCTTATCCTCTCCTTCGGTGACAGACAGCACCACAACATTCTTTTCCGTTCCAAGCTTAAATCCGGCAGGGCATACAAGATTACCGACATTCTCAACAAACAGAAGATCACAGGGATTCCGGGGAAGCCCTGCATATGCTCTGGCTACCATATTGGAATCCAGATGGCATGCATTTCCAAACGATTCTGTCGTTATCTGAATGACGGGAATATTGAACCTGATAAGGCGCTCCGAATCCATTGTAGTGGCAATATCGCCTTCAATAACCGCTATGCGAAGCTCTTTCCCGATCTTTTCCAGAGTGGTCTCCAGTATTGAGGTCTTGCCGGAGCCAGGAGAGCTCATCATATTGAGGGCAAAAACACTCTCATTTCTGAACATCTGTTCGTTGTCTCTGGCAATTGCATCATTGGCTTTCAGTACATCCTGAAGTATCTTGACTTCCATCGCTGTCACTCCTCCTCTATTTCAACTGATTCTATAAAAAGCTCACGCCCTGAAATGATGTGAAGATCAAAACTGTCGCATTCAGTACAGGTAAATACAGGCCTGTCCATTGTGATCTGCTCACCACATTCGTTGCATACAGCCACAAGTGGTATTTCTTTTATATCCAGAACAGCCTTCTGAAAGATGGTCCCCTCCCTTGCCACGGTGAATGCAAATTGAAGAGCCTCCGGCACTACCATCGAAAGCTTTCCTACCTGCAGTATAATCTTTTCAACCTTCACCTCAGCATTATCGAACTGCTTTTTCAGCGTTTCTTCCACCGTTTCGAAAATACTCATGAGAACAGACATCTCGTGCATCGCTCATTCCTTTCTCATCAGGGCAGAATGCCCGGCAATTCTGCGTCGAGCCCGCCTGCTCATCGAACTCTGCAGGTTCAGGGAGAAAACAACACAGACCATTATATAGCGGCAGACACGATTTGTCCAGAGTAAATTATCTTTACACTATCCCAGTTTTACATTACTTAACAAATCCCAACATCACCTTAACAATTTTCCACTATAATCATAGATGAAACACAGTACCAAAAAAGAAAATACTGCCCTGGCAGAAGAAGGAGAGGCAAAATAATGGTACACCAGCTTTCACTGGAAGCGCAGAATTCTGTAATCGAAAATTCTTGCAGGGACTCAACTCCAAGTCATTACTTTTTCGTAATGGTGGTGCTTGCCTGCGCAATCGCCACTTACGGACTTCTTGCCAATGCACCTGCCGTGGTGATTGGAGCAATGATGGTATCGCCTCTCATGGGTCCAATTCTTGGAGGTGCTCTTTCCATTGCCATAGGCAATAATGACTTATTCAAAATGGCTCTCAGAACAGAGCTGATAGGAGGATGCACCACAATCATCCTGGCAATGCTTCTTACTGAGTTTCTTCCCACATCAGAGATCACCGAAGAGGTAGTGAAGTGCGCGACTCCCACTCTTCTTGACCTTATCATATCATTAGCCGCAGGTGCGGCAGGAACATATGCAATCTGCTACAGGCCCATTGGAGCCACTCTTCCCGGTGTTGCAATTGCAACCGCTCTGATGCCTCCACTCTGTTCTGTGGGGATTGGCCTGGCAGAGCATGATTTACATGTGGCGTCAAAGTCGCTTCTGCTCTTCCTTGCCAATATTACAGCCATTAACTTATCGGCCATGATCATGTTCAGGATCACAGGATTTTCACCGGCTCAGAACGGAATTCCTGGAAGCGACAGAAATTTACAGAAGTCAACACAATTCCGTATATTATTCTCTATAGCTCTCCTTTTACTCCTGTGCATTCCTCTGGGATGCTTCATGAAAAACACATACCACACTGCACAGAGAGAAAAGACTATAAAAAGGAATATCAACGATTCTCTGGCGATTGTTGCTCCAGGCTCTGAGTTGACATCAATTTCTTCTATAAAAGATAATGGAAGAAAAATTGATATAAAAGGACAGTTCAAGACTACGAGCGTGATTCCACCTGGAGACATTAGGAAAATAGAGAATAAACTGGAATACGAGCTTGGCAAGCCTGTCGGACTTACTGCAGATGTAGTGCTCATTCAGAAAGTTGATAATAAAAACAGTATGGATGCTTTCAAGGAAGTCATCCCCCGTGAAATTGTCGAAAAGGTTCAGAGTCCGGAAGAGACTATAGAAAAGGTCATCAATGAGAAGTTCTCACTTCTTCCCTCTGAGAGCGAGACCATATTGAAAGATTTTTCATTCAGGTATAATACTGAGAGCGACCATACCTATGTGGTAAACCTGTCCATCATCTCTATCGATCCACTCAACGAGCCTTTTGTAGATGCTCTGGAAAAGGTTCTTGAGGATCGACTGAAGAGAAACGTCAGAGTACAGGTTTTCAGGGCTGCATCTCAGGAATCTGGAAGTAATAAAGCAACAGAAGCTGCATCGCCTGAAAAATCTTGTCAATGCATGACATATACCGAATAATTACGCACATTATCGAATACAGAGCGCCTTCGATACAGACTGAAATACTGATTTGACAAAATAATACATGCACATGGAGAGAACAGGCAAATTCGATCGATATAACGATTTATGCAAACTCTGAGACACTGCTTCTGAGATGGTTAACGCCTAATCTACCTTCATGAAGGGCTTCGGGGGGTTGGGTTCCCTGCCGGTAATGAAAATCCCCATATTATAATATTTCTTGTCGTCGTAATCGTGCCAGCGCTCCATGAACTCCTCTCTTGGGATCACGCCTTTGCTTCCCAGCAGTGAGGGGTCTTCCAGGTAGACGTTCTTCGCATCGGTTCCTATCACTACCATATAATGGCCTGATTCCCAGACATTTCCCCAGGGCTTGTCCAGATCCTCGCCATCTCTCCACGCCTGTCCATCGACGATTACAGGCACTCCATTCTTTACGGAGCGTTCGAGATCGTCAATTGAGAGATTTTCCCTTATTTCAGCATTATAGCCGAGATCAACGGCAACACGCACTATATCTTTGGGATTGGTGCCATTCGCAGTGGTTCCGAGCATATTCATCAGAGACGATTCCATATATTCATCGCCGTAGTACATCAGCACCGCCTGCAGTGCTGAAGCGCCGCATGAATAATCGACTGACTGCCTTGTATCAGGCACGGCAAGAAGATCTGCCGGCGGATTGAGCTTTGAGCCCTCAAAAGTATCACTGATGGCCGCCTGCTGCACTCCCTCTTCAGAGTGCTTCATCTGCATCTTCTCAAGCGTCCTGAATGCTGAAGGATCGACTGTACGAGCAGCAGAGTTTATCTCGCTCATTGCTCACACGCTCCTGTAGAAAAGCATAGTCACTCACCAGAATTGTAACATACCTCTCATCTTTCGATCAAGAACAAATTGTTAACATTTTGTCACATTCTTCCTGCCCAGGATCGGCTGTCCCTGGGCAGGAAACGAGGTAGTTGGAACTTTTCTATAGAAGTTCCAAGATATGACTGATATGACAGTTCCTGTTCCCTGCGACCCGGCATTCCGGTATGAACGTCTGCGTAAGGAAGACACAGCACTTTTCTTTGGAGGCATTCAAGCAGGTGCTTTTCAGTATCTTCACATCGATCCAGAAGCTGGCAACGGTGCAGCCCATCTCTGCGGCCCGGACATCAATGAGCTCCCTTCCGGAGCTCTTCATCATCTGGGAATAGAGATAAAGGTATATGGTCCGGGGCTGAAAGCTGAGTTCGAAGAACTGATGGAAAGACAGACAGGCCGTTATATCAGTGATATAAAGGGTGTCACCTGTTCCGGAATGCGTGACTTTCTGACAGTGGAAATCAGCAGAGAGAGTCGCGAGGCGGGACTCTCCCTTTCCCATCTCGCCGCAGTGATACAAAAAGGCCTCCTGAAAGACTATGGCTCGCTGCTGGAATCTGTTGAGACAGGAATATCCACATCCGAAGAATACTGTCAAGGCCTCCTGCTGAATGCGAAAAGAGCTTATGCGGCAAGAGATTCCAGCGCTTTTAATGCTACTGATGAGGATATCGAATGCTTTTACAGCTGTATCATGTGCCAGTGCCATGTTCCAAGCCAGATCTGCATAATCTCACCGGAGCGGGATGGTCTCTGCGGGCGCTTCACTTGGCGAGACGCAGAGCTCCAACACAGGCTGGACAGGCACGGCCCTTTTGCGCCTGTGGAAAAAGGCCGGTGCATCGATCCACAGAGAGGTGAATGGGAAGGTGTCAACCGAGTGGTGGCTTCCCTGACACTGCAGGCCCACACACGTTTCTCCGCTTATTCACTTACAGAATATCCCGAAACAAGCTGCAGCTGCGCCGAATGTATCGTGGCCATCGTTCCGGAGGCACAGGGCGTGATGGTGGTAAACAGGAACTACCGCGGTTCAACTCCGACAGGTATGGATTTCGAGACTCTCATCGATATTGCAGGCAGGGGGAGGTCTGTGCCGGGCTTTCTGGGTATCAGCCTCTCACATCTTACCAGCAGAAAGTTTCTTAATCACCACGGCGGCATCAGAAGAATCGTCTGGATGCCGTCTGAGCTCCGGAATATAATAAGGAAAGCTTTTATCGCGCGGTGTCAGGAAGATGGTGTCCCTGAGCTCTTGACTATGACAGGCGATGAACACAGAACCCCTTCTCTTCCGGAGTTGATGGAACATCTCAACAGAGCCGGACACCCCGCATTAAATGGGGACAGACTCGAATATTAACAATTTGTTTAAGTATCAGCTGAACTGTGAATAGAGAGAACCGTGGACAGTCAACGCTGCAAGGGGTAGATTATGTTTCCAATATAGCTCTGAGGCATTCATAGACGCAGACTCAATGGCAGGCAACTCTACAGTGCCGGCACGCCTGCATCCGTGTACAGCAGAAAGCCGCAAGAAAGCGGCTTCATTATGGATAAAGCTTACGAAAATTCAATTATACTTCAGGATTCCTTCCCAGTACATTGCTGATGCACCGGATGGCGCCGCGCCACGATGTCAGTGCAGGGAGCTTCAGAGGAATGACTTCAAATCCATTGTTCCTGTAAGTCTCCTTTGCGACATCATCCAGCTCGGGTATGCCGAACGTAGGCAGAAATACACGCTTCACTTCTGTTCCATCTTCGCGTGCATATGTCTCCATCTTACAGTTGTTGTAAGTAAACCATGTAACTCCAGGAGGTCCCTGCAGATATGGGAGGCGCTCCACATCATATCCCTTCTTCTTTGCCATATCGGCATTATAATCAAATTGATGCTGAAGAAGAGGATCGTCAGTTGAATTTGCATCCACAAGGCTCTGCAGCACGTCTCCCTCCACTCCAAGGACATCCTGCAGATACTGGTTATACTGTTCATATTTCTCTCTGGGAAGGCTTCTGATTATATCCATGGCCTTGCCTGGATCTCCCACCAGCACCTTCTTGTCACTTATGGGGGTGAAGCCCATATCGATATGGAACGTTGAAGGAACTTCCAGTTCGGGTGTGGCAGGGTCATCGGCGCCAACAACAGTAATGTTCTTTCCATACTTATCATGGAAAAGATCTACTGCCTTTTTCATATATACTGCTTCATCCTGGGCAAATACCTTGGAGGGCTTGTAGCCGGGATTCTTTTCATAGTGAAAATCCGGTATGTGATAATTATCCCCTCCCTCAGGGTACTCCATCACAAGGTTCTTCTGAAATGCCGGCGGTGCTTCATCGAGCTTTCTTGACGGGTCGTGATCCATCTCATAGAGCTTCTTTGCCGTCAGATACACTGAGTTATATCCTACAAAGGATTCCCTGTCATTTGACACCACATCTCCGCCGTCTGTCACGAGGCGTTTGTCGGGGTCCAGAATGACGCTGTCCTTATTGGCTGAAGCGATCCTCGGCGGAACCTGGGGGTCATCTCCGTGCGGCCTCATTGTGGTCTGCCCCAGCAGCACAGTCTTGTCTGTGGGAGAGAAGAGGCCTACCATCTGGTCTCTGGCCCACATGGTGATGTTGATGTCATCAGCCATGATCATGTTGAACCGCTCTGGGTTCTTTATATTGCTTTCTTTGATGAGATTAAGAACCTCCCTTTTGTCACGCTCACTCTCAAGGACAATAGTGAACTTGACATCGGGGTCTGAATTGGTAAATACCGTCTTCCAGGCGCCTAGAACCTCGTCGTGAACTGGCGTCCCGGCAGAATCCGCATCCAATTGAAAAGCCCAGTGGGTAATCTTTCCGTAAGCCTCGCTGAAGATACCGGCACCTTTATTGGGAGGTGGCGTTGATGTTTCCACCGTATCTGCCTTATCGATCTCCGGCTTTTTGGATGTCTTCTTTCCCGGGCTGGCTGAGATCTGTGCACTGTCAACTGCAGCGGCCGGTTCCTCCTCCCCGGTGACAGGGCCGGCAGCGGGAGTGTATCCTGCAGGCATTCCGTATATTTCTCGAGATTTTATCGGGTCTATCATGATCAGGCCTCCTAACTGGAAACATTGGTACAACTAAAAAACCTCTACAGGCGCACCTGCGTATCAGGTAAGCTGATTACAGCATTTTTTACGTTTTTATAACATTATAATATAGTATGGCCCGTCAAAAATCAATAACAACCATGTTAACAACCGGATACAAAAATCACATCACTCAGCATTGACAAAGAACATAGAATACTGATTGACACGCCTGGAGAGAGTCTTGACAAGCCCGGTCGTTAGGCGTGGCGACTTTTGGATCATATCTATCAGAAAATCTGCATCCAGCCTTAGTAAGAGCGCATCTCCATAAGCCTGAGCGTTAATAGGTGAAGGCCTTTCCTCCAGAAGGTTCACTTCACCGACTGTGTCGCCAGCCCCTACAACCTTTATCGTGCCTATCCAGCCTTTCCTGGAGCGCCGGCTCACCTCCAGGAAGCCATTGATCACTATATAGCAATATGGACCTTCAAAGCCTTCCCTGAAGAGATATGTTTCATCCTCTGCATAGATGAGCCGCGCCTTTCTGGCCAGCAGCTCACATTCTTCCTCGTTGAGAAGCGAGAAGGTCATTGCTCTCCTTATCTGTTCAGACCTCTCACGGAGAGCCCTGCGCACCAGATTTCTGAGCAGATGAGGGTGAGGATGGGACCAGTGAAAGTCAAGCTTACTGAGCAGAAAATCAGTTTTATCGGTAAGGATGATACACTGTGTATGCTTCTGATCCTGACTGTCGAACCACCCCAGATGGAGCATGATCTTTTCGATATAAGCTTTGAAGCCTTCATGCTCATAGTGGGAGATCAGAAAATCCAGGAACTCAGGAAGCTCTGCAGCAGTCAACGAAAGATCAAGATCCGGAGCCGTCAGTATGTCAGAGACTCTTATCTTATGAGGATTTGATATATGGAACACCTCATTCTCGAAAGCCTCTCTGTTAAAAAGCCGAACAATCGCCTGTGCAGTTTCATTTACAAATGAGATATTGCGCTCATTGATACGCAGAGGCACCATACCGATGTTTATAACCGACTTTATCATCTGGAAAAAGGCATTATCTTCAATGTTTTCCTGAAGCGTGCCACTGGTGGAGTCAAACGTGATATTTCCACACCGGTATATTGAGATTCTCAGGCCTTTCTCCCTGTACTCGCGTATCTTCTGCTCAGCCTGCTGCTTTGTCTTTACATAGACGTGGTCGGTCTTCTGGCCGATATCATCGTCATACTCGGTAAAGAGCACATATTCCCGACCTTCCACACTTCCGTGGCCTACTGACGTTGTGGAGACGTGGTGGAAATCCTTTTTCAATCCATCCAGGGCAAAGCGGAGAAGGTTCTCCGTGGCTTTTACATTGGTTTCATAAAAGTCTTCGTATTTTCCAAAGTGTTTGACATTCGCCGCAGAGTGAATGACACAATCTATCTGCTCACTCAATGCACTATAACTGTCATAATCAAAACCCAGACGCTCCACAGTCAGATCTGAAGGCAGCACTGTAATTCTGTTCCAGTACTCTTCAGGAAAATCGTGAGAGAAATAGTACCTGCACTTTGCACGAACCCTCTGCTCTGCGGCTTCACGAGATGAAGCTCTCACCGGAAGGGTCACCTTCCAGTCTCCACTCCGGAGAAGCTCCTTCAGCAGATGCACCCCCAGGTATCCGGTGGCGCCTGTAAGAAGGATATGACGGTAGGCTCTGCGAGCCGACAGATCATGTGCCTCATATTCGCTGCAGCGCTTGTGATATTTCGCAAGAGCCTGACGGCTTTCCGGGAAATCAAGGTATTCCTGTTCGCTTCGGAACCCCCTCTGCTCAAAGAGATCCTTCAGGCGATGGAGTTGCAGTTTGATATTATCCTTCACCTCCCTGAAATGGGAGGCCTGATCCGCCACAGTGGGGTAAAGAAATATATCGTTCACCTTGACCTGGAAGTTCTTCTGAAGCTCGGCCACAAGAGCGATGGAACGGAGCGAGTCGCCGCCGATGTTGAAAAAGCTGTCAAACACACCGAAATTTGTCATACCGAGAACTCTGGCCCAGGAGAGAGTTATCTTCTCTTCCACCTCATTGCGGGGAGCTACCCTGCCATCCGAATCAAAAGTCTGCTCAGGAAGCGGGAGCGCCGACCGGTCTATCTTTCCGCTCTGATTGAGCGGCATGTTGTCGAGCCTGATAAAGTGAGAAGGCACCATATATTCAGGAAGTACTGCAGAGAGGTCACTTTTCAGCTCAAGAGGAGTGATCCCTTTGCAGGACACATAGTATGCACACAGATATCTGGAATCATTCTGATCGGTTCGGGCGAGAACCACAGCCTGAGAAACACCGCAGTGGGCCAGGAGAGCCTGTTCTATCTCGCCTGGCTCGATCCGGTATCCTCTGATCTTGACCTGAAAATCAAGCCTGCCGAAAAACTCTATAGTGCCGTCAGGAAGCCATCGCCCGCGATCTCCGGTGAGATACATCTTCTCTCCTGAGTTGAAAGGGTCCGGCACGAACTTTTTCTCAGTCAGCTCTGCGTTGTTGAGATATCCCCGGCCAACTCCGGCTCCGGCAATGCATATCTCGCCAGGAACTCCGATCGGCACCGGATGACGGAGGCGGTCGAGAATGTATACCCTGGTATTGGCTGCAGGCCTTCCGATGGGAACTCTGAGATACTCCTCCTCCACATGGAGCGCCGTAGAGGCCACAGTAGTCTCGCTGGGGCCATACTCATTGGTGATACGGAAATTTCCCCTGCGGTAGCGCCTCAGACTGTCTCCACCTACAACCATGCTCTTCAGCGACCTGTTTTCAGTCATCGCCATGAACTGCTCGGCAAACTGCGTCGGGAAATGAGCGTGAGTAATCCCCTTCTCTTCAAAGTATGTATTGAGATCGGGCGGGGAAAGCCTGAGCGACTCCTCGATTATGTGCAGCTCAGCGCCGGTGACGAGCGGGGCATAGACCTGTGCAATTGACGCATCGAAAGTGAAGGAGGCGTATGCCGCGCTCCGGTCTTCATGGCTGAAGTCATGCAGAGTCGTATACCAGCATAGAAAGTTAACCATCTGACGATGCTCGATCATGACACCTTTCGGACTGCCTGTGGAGCCTGAGGTGTAAATCAGATAGGCAAGACTCTCCGGAGCAGGTCTCTGCTCCAGGTTTTCAGCCTCTCCTGCATAAGACGATGGATCATCAAGCGCCACGGTAATGCCGCTGTAAGGGAACAGCGAGAGCAGAGAGCTCCTGCCCAGCAGAACCTGCGCCTTCGAGTCTTCTATGATAAAGTTTGCACGCTCCGGAGGATAGCGGGGATCGATGCAGACATAAGCCCCGCCTGATTTCAGCACTGCAACCATGGCAATGATTGCATCAATGGAGCGGTCAGCCATTATTACAGCAACTCTGTCAGATTTCATTCCGTGATGCAGGAGAAGACGTGCCAGTTGATTTGCCTTCTTATTGAAATCCCTGTAAGCTATCTTCGCATCACCTGCGATAACCGCCGTCCTTTCAGGATGGTCCAGAGCCGCCTTCTCGATAGCCTCTACAGCAGTGAGATACCACGGAGCCGGAGTGGCTGTATCGTTGAAATCAATGAGGAGTCTTTTCCTTTCGTCCGGATAGATCATATCCAGCTCACCGACCGGCAAGTCCGGATCTGAGCAGATCGACTCCAGAAGCCTGATGAGATGACTGATCATGGACTGAATCGTCTTTGGCCTGAAAAGCGATTTCCTGTACTCCACGTCGAGCATCAGAGCTCCTCCGTCACGCTCCTCTGCGGCAAGAGAAATATCAAATTTCGATGTATGAGTCGGAATATGCTCAACCTGTGCAGTAATTCCCTCGCTTTCGAAATGCGGAAGCTCCATATTTCGAAGCACGAAGTTGACATCGAAGAGAGGATTCCTTCCAGGGCCGCGATGGAATCTGAGTTTGTCGTAAAGCCTCTCGAGAGGAAAGTCCTGATACTCCTGAACGGTGAGCATGGTCTGTTTCATCTCTTCGAGATGAGTTCTGAACGGCTTTTTAAAATCAGGGAAGCTTCTCACCGGAACCGTATTGACAAACATTCCCGGCATATCGGCGACTTCATCGAGAGTCCGCCCGGCCATCGACGTGCCTGCCACAATATCTTCCTGGCCGGTATAGCGGGCCAGAAGCGCAGTGAATGCCGCCAGAAGCAGCGTGTGCAGCGTCACTCCGCAGAGAGAGCACAGCCTCCTGAGATCGAGGGAAAGGCCCTTTTCGAGTGCAGCCCGGTATTCACCTCCATCAAAGTTCATTGATGCAGTGCGCGGATAATCAGTGGCCAGCTCAAAAGGCTCGTAGCCGTTAAAGCCATTGAGCCAGAAATCAGCATGACTGCGAGCTTCGTCGCTTTCCTGATTATGGGAATGCCATATCACATAATCCTTGAAATGAAGAGATGCAGGTGGAAGATCTTCTCCGGCATAGAGCCTGGCAAGCTCATTAAAGAGGATGGATACTGAAATGCCATCACAGATGATATGATGAAAATCCATAAGGAGGTAGTGCTTCTCCTGATTTATCCTGCAAAGCTTCACTCTGAAAAGAGGTGCTCTTACCAGGTTGAAGGGGCGGATAAAGCCATTGACAGCCTCATCAAGCTGCTCTTCCCTCACATCTTCAATGCTCAGCCTGAGCAGAGGGTTCTCGTCCACCTTCTGAACAGGCAGCCCTTCGACAATGGAAAAAGAAGTGCGAAGGGCTTCATGCCTTTCGAGGAGCGCCTGCAATGCCCCGCTCAATCTGGCATAGTCAAGCATTCCTGATAGAGTCATGAGCACCGGAACGTTATATGTTACGCCAATACCCTCAATTCTATCCAGAATGTACAACTGCCGCTGGGGAGAAGACGTGGGATAATATTCGGCAGGTTCAGCCGGAAGAAGCACAGCCTTCTTCTTCGCTGCCGCCGCACCGTACTTCTCTGTCAGCTCACGAATAGTAGGCGAGGCGAAAAGCTCCCGCATCAGAATCGTGATCCCCATCACACGCTCAACCTTTGCGAGGAGCCCTACCGCCTTTAGAGAATGTCCTCCCAGAGCAAAGAAATTATCATCAATACCGATTTTCTCCACTTTTAGTGATTCCTGCCAGATACTTGCCATTTCTCTTTCCCGCTCATTCCGCGGGGGAGTATAAGGTACACCGCCATCTGCCTCGACAGACGGCTCCGGCAGAGCCCTTCTGTCTATCTTGCCACTCGGCGTGAGAGGCATCTTTTCAAGCTGAGCTATATGACGGGGCACCATATACTCAGGCAGGGCTTTCCCAATATCATTCCTGACTTCTGATATTGAAAGAGATTTATCTGCCACAATATAGGCAGAGAGATAGACTCTCCCGTTTGTATCCTTCCTGTCCACCACCGCGGCCATCTTCATGCCAGGAATTGAGAGAAGTGCCTGTTCAATCTCGCCCGGCTCGATCCTGAAGCCCCTTATCTTGACCTGCCGGTCTATTCTCCCAAGATATTCCAGATTTCCATCAGGGAGCCACCGCCCCAGATCGCCGGAGTGATACATCCTGTCACCGGTGACGAAGGGATTTTCAACAAAGACCTCAGATGTCTTCTCCGGGCGGTTCAGATACCCCCTGGCCACGCCGGCACCTGCTATGCATATCTCGCCGGGAGCCCCGACAGGCTGAGGATTTCCAAACCTGTCCAGTATATATACTCGATAGTTGGCCAGAGGCTTCCCGATGGGGATATTTGTGTACTCCCTGTCCACTGCGAAATCAGTTGCAAGAACTGTGCATTCTGTGGGGCCATAGCCGTTGTTGATACGGTAATGGCGGTCCCGGAATATGCGGAGCTTCTCTCCGGCTACATCCAGATAGCGGAGAGTCCTGTTATCACACATTTCGACGAACTGCTCACCGAGCTGAGTGGTAAAGAAGCATCCGGTGATAGCGTTTCGTTCATAGTATTCATTCAGAAGATTGAGTGAAAGACGGATATCATCGCTTATGATGTGCATCTCTGCACCGGCAAAGAGAGTCGGATATATCTCCATTATTGAGACATCAAAGCTGAAGCTGGCGTGCTTGGCTATTTTGTCCCGGGATGTGATCTGCCTGGCCTTCTTATACCAGATGGAAAAATTCACCATGCCGGTATGCTCTAGTATCGTGCCTTTTGGATTACCTGTCGATCCGGAGGTATAGAGCAGGCAGGATGGATCATCAGGCGAGTTGAGGAGCACCGGATTATCAGTATCTTCTTTTGTAATGCTCTGATCGCCGATATCCAGTACTTTCCCGACAAAGGCCATCCTGGCAAGATAATGTGATTGTGTTACCAGTATCGACGCTCCGCTGTCTTCCATCATGAAGCGCATCCGCTCCTCAGGATACTGCGGATCGACAGGCATATAAGCTGCTCCGGATTTCAGCACTCCCATCGCCGCTATAATCATATCCATGGTGCGGTCCACAATGACTCCCACGATAGAGCCTCTTCCAACACCTCGGGAGCGAAGAGCGTGGGCAAGCTGATTGGTTCTTGTATTCAACTCCTGATAGGTGATGCTCTTCTCCCTGTAAACAAGAGCTGTTTTTTCCGGTGTGCGCTTCACCTGAGCCTCAAAAAGCTCCTGAAGTGTTTTACTGACTGGATACTCAATATCTGTCGCGTTGAAATGATACAATACCGTTCGCTTTTCAGAAGCCGAGAGCAGCTCGAGAGCATGCAGCTTCTTGCCTGGAGAGCCAAGGGCATCAAAAAGAAGGTTCTGCATATGTTCAAAAAATGCTCCAATCCGCTCCTCGGTGAAGACATTGACCTGGTAATCAGCCATCATGAAAATGGGCTCATCGTGCCGGCCGGCCCCGCCGTACGAGAGATATATAGTAAGAGCCTCTCCAGTATTACCCTGGCAGAGGAACTCACAGCAGGTGTCAGAATCAAAGACTCCATTCATATACTGAACCAGCATGACATTGATCAGGTCTACAGGCTGATGGTGATGCTCTCTGAGATCGTTGATAAGCATGTCATAGGGATAGCGCTGATGAAGTGCAGTTTCTTTTATCTTCGTTGTTACATTTTCAACCAGCGTGGCAAAATCTGCTTCCATACCTGTGGAAAGCCTGACCGGAACGGTGCTCACAAACATCCCCACTGCATCACGAAGCTCCGGCTCCAGTCTGTTGGACATGGCCGAGCCTATTACAAGATCGGATGCTCCGGTCGTCCTGGCGAGCCATATATAGAGGGCAGCCATTATGAGCCTGAAAGGCGTGGTGTGATGGTCGTCGCAATAGCGATAAATGGCTTTCATCAGGTATTCAGGTAAAGTATGGGTGATGCGCTTTGTCTCCAGACTGAACTGCGTAGAATGCGGAAAGAGCTCAATGGGCTCCGGCAGATCTTGAAAGCCTTTCATCCAGTATTCCCGGTCATCAGAATAATCCCTGGAATTAATGTATCTCTCTTCTATCCGGCAATAATCGCCGTAAGAGGTCTTCTTTTCTTTCGGAAGAGGCGCATTCTGCAGCAGTATGCTGTAGGAATTCAATATCTCAGTAAGTATTATGGCAGCAGAGGTGCCATCGGCTGCTATGTGATGAACCTTCATGGCCAGCGCCCATCGGGAATCTGTCAGCTTTGCACATGTGCAGTGGAAAAGAGGGCCCTGTCCACTGTTCCAGATCGTTATGACAGCAAAGCTGCGTGCCCACCCGTCATAGGCAGGCTCACCCCCCTTCCTGGAAAAATCCATGAAATCGAGCCTCAAGGCTTTGTAATCTTTACAATACTGCTGTATTTCTCCATCAGCTTCAGTAAAAGCCAGGCGGAGGGCGTCATTCCTTTCCACGACATGATTGACAGCCTTCTCCAGAAGAGGGAGGTCCAGCGGTGCAACAGATTTCACTGAATATGCCAGATTCCACAGCGATGACTCCGAATGCATGGCCTGAGTGAGATAGATTCGCTTCTCCGGATGAGTCAATGAAAGACATGCGGCTGCAGTTGCCATTTTCCTCGCTCCTTTCGATGTCTGATGCCATTTCAGATCGCTCCACTTCTATGATGCAGGTTGCTTCCTGCCCCCTGAAAGAGCACTTGTCACAATCCCGGCAATTGACAGAAAGATTCCAAAGAACATGGCGTTACGATATCCTGTCAGGTAAAGGTCGGGATGTGCGTGTATCTCGAAACCGGGAGAACAGTGAAAGGGCATGTTGTAAATAAATGCGAAAACAGCTACACCAATGGAAGCACCAATCTGCGGAATTACCGCCTTCACTGCTGAGAGCATGCCAAGGTTTCCCGGCTCGGCGTAGGTCATGACCATGGTGAGAACGGCAGTCATGAACAGAGCCATGCCGACACCCAGCACCAGTTCTGCGGCGATAATGATATATTCAGGTGTTTCGGAATTAAAGGTGACAAAAGCCAGACAGGCTGACAGGAAGAGGCACATACCTGTCAGACAGACGGTGCGAGGGCCGATTCGATCTGAAAGATAGCCTGAGAAAGGGCTTATGAACATGGAGAGGATGGGAAAGATCATCAGATACAGGCCAGCCTTCTGTGTATTGAATCCTTTCAGCTGCTCGAAGTAAAAGGGGAATATGAATGTAAGCCCGCAGAGGAGCATCAGATAGATGAAATTAGCTGCCAGCGTGGCATTCAGCCGCCGCTCCCTGAAGAGTGAAAGCACCAGAATAGGACAGGGACAGAGCCTTTCCCACATCAGAAAGAGCCCGAAAAGTACTACTGAGAGGATGGTGCTGCCGAGAATGGCTGGTGAAAACCATCCCAGATCTGCTCCCCTGTTCAGCGTGAAAGTCAATGAAGCCAGTGTCAAAACACTTAAAAGAGAGCCCATATAGTCAAAACACTTCTCATTGCGATCTCCACCCGGCCATTTAAGTCCATACAGCGAGAGTGAGATCCCGACTATGCTCACCGGTATGTTGACCAGAAATATCCATTTCCACCCTATGCTGTGGATCAGAAAGCCTCCCACAGGCGAGCCGAGGGCAAAGGCGATCCCTGCAAAGAGGCCGTTCAACCCATATGCTCTCCCCCTCTTTTCAGGAGCAACGTATCTGACAACAATGACCGCAGAGGTGGCAAAGAGAAACGAGCTGCCCAGGCCCTGCAGAAAGCGGAAGAAAACAAGAGCGGGAAAACTGTCCGACAGGGCGCAGAGAAGCGAGCCTGCAGAAAAGATACAATATCCCAGCAAAAAGACCCTCTCAGTTCCGTACCTGTCAGAGAGCTTCCCGGCTACCAGTAGAAAGCCGGTGAGGGCCAGGAGATAGCTGAGCACGACCATTGAGGAATCTGTTGGATCGATTGTGAAAAGTCTGCAGAAAGTCGGAAGAGCAATGTTCACGATGGTGATATCCAGATTAACCATGAATATGGCTGTAGCACTGGCCACCATGGCACAGAGTATCTTTATGTGCTCGTTACTTCCATGTTCTGTCATTTTTTCAGTCAACAAATGCAGACCGCGTTGTCAAAGTGAAATTACAGAAGCTCCCAGAGAATATGCAATAAGCATTGATACGTTTGTATCTAGAATTCTATCTCCGGCTTTCCTTCTTCCTTCTTTCTCCAGTTTCTGAACCCCCATATTTCCGACTGCTTAAATCGATGTACTGTAACTCCGGATAATGCCGACACCACGGAAGTTCCCGATCTAATCCTGTCTGAAGGGTATCAACAGCACGATGCAGAACCAACTGCCATGGGAGGCTCCAGAACAGCATGAACAGTGAACTCTATGCCGATATTGCAGTCAAGCTGCCCACGCGCAGAGTTGACAGACTCTTTACATATCTCATTCCTGCATCGCTCGCAGGAAGGATTTCCATCGGCTCTGTAGTGAAAGTCCCTTTCAAGAATATGACGCTGCCCGGCTTCGTCATACGGCTACATCCTGAGGAATGTGGCAATGAAGGTTTCGAAGTCAAAGAAATAGTCTCAGTGATAGAAGAAAAATCCATATGGAGGTCAGAGCTCATCAGTCTTGCATTATGGATGAACGAATACTATGGCTGTACGCTGCTGGATGCATTGCAGACAAGTCTTCCACCTTCCCTGACCATTGACTCCAATGGAATTAAAGAGAACAAAACGTATGAAACGATACTCAGCCTCACTGTGACACCTGCCGACGCTGAAAAGATCATCGCTCAGATCAGGCGGAAATCTCCGGGAAAGTCAAGAATATTGACTTTCCTTCTCTCTGCCCAGGAGCATGAATCTAGTCTCTCCACATTAATAGCCGAAACGAGATGCAAGTATAACACTGTCAATGAGCTCGTGGACATGGGGATTCTCGAGAAGTGCCAGAAGCTCTGTGAGAGAAGGCCTCACAATCAGCGAAATCCATCTGTATCAACGTCGCTTGTAATGAATGCTCATCAGACAAAGGCGATGGAGCTTCTGATGTCTCTCATTGATAAAGAAAAAGGAGCGGTGATGCTGCTTCACGGCATCACCGGCAGCGGGAAGACAGAGATATACCTCCAGGCTCTGGATGCATGCCTGAAAAGAGGGAAGTCAGGCATAGTGCTCATCCCTGAGATTTCACTGACTCCACAGACACTTGACAGGTTCCGCGGCAGATTCGGAAACCTTGTGGCAGTGCTCCATTCAAGACTCTCGGACGGAGAGCGGGCCGATGAGTGGCGGCGTATCAACAGAGGTGAAGCTCCTGTAGTGCTCGGTGCAAGAAGTGCCGTCTTTGCACCGCTCGAGCATATCGGCCTGATTATTCTCGATGAAGAGCATGAAGGCTCCTATAAGCAGGAATCAGAGCCCCGCTATCATGCCAGGCAGATAGCAATCCGAAGAGCGCTCGACCATGGCGCCACAGTCGTGCTGGGAAGTGCCACACCTTCAATGGAGAGCATATACTGGGCGCAGGAGGGGAAGTATTCTTACTGCTATCTTCCAGAACGGGTATTGGAGAGAAAGGCTCCGGATTTCAGAGTAATCGATCTCAGGAAGCGCTACAACAGGAGAAGCGAAGGATTTCTCAGCCCCTACCTCGTGAAGCGGATAAGATCGGCACTCACACAGAACGGGCAGATCATTCTTCTCCTCAACAGGAGGGGATTTCACAACTATCTATTCTGCCAGGAATGCGGCCATATATTCAAGTGCAGGCACTGTGACATTGCTCTCAGGATACATCAGAACCCCCTGATGCTGAAATGTCACTACTGTCTATATCAGGAGTCAGGAGCCCCGACACTCTGCCCTAACTGCAAAGGTCACTCCCTTATGTCACGCGGCGCCGGCACCCAGAGCATCGAGAAAGAGCTCTCCCTGCTCTTCCCTGAAGTGCGTGTGCTCAGAATGGACAGCGATACCACGGCAAAAAAAGGCTCTTATGAAGCATTATACGATGCCTTCTCCCGGAAGGAAGCCCAGATTCTTCTGGGAACCCAGATGATCGCCAAGGGTCTGGACTTTCCGGGAGTTATTCTTGTGGGAGTAATCCTGGCCGATGTGGCGCTCTCCATGCCGGATTTCAGAGCCTCTGAACGTACATATCAGCTCCTTGTGCAGGTCGCAGGAAGGACCTGCCGCGGCGAAAGACAGGGAGAGGTAGTTATCCAGACTTACAGCCCGGAGCATCCTGCCATTGTCTTTGCCACTAAGGATGACTCCAGGGGCTTTTACATCATGGAAAAGGAATTCAGAAAAGAGCTTGTATATCCTCCGCTTCTTCATATCATAAGAGCTGTGTTCTCCGGGCCGGAAGAAGAGAGTGTGAAAAAAGGAGCACTCCGGTTCACCGAAGCGCTCAACAGGAAAATGGAGCAGGGCTCTTTTCTTACTGCGCTCGGCCCCTCACCGTGTCCAATTCCACTTATCCGGAACCGATATCGATATCAGCTCCTCATAAAGTGCCTGCGAGTCCCCGAAGCGATGAAGCTCCTTTCATCACTGAGGATGGAGCACTCAGCAAAAACGCTGCAGATCACAATAGATGCAGATGCTGTAAGCTTTCTGTAAATGGGAACAGACTCGAATATTAACAAAATTGTTAATATTCGAGTCTGTCCCTGTTTACCATGAAAAGGATTTTTCCTCATGAAATTGAATAATATATTTCGATAGCAGAGAAATTTTCGGGAGGGATACTATGAGAAACCTTGTGATAGCGATGCTTCTTGCTGCCATTGCGGTCATTCTCCTTGGCTCAGGGTCGGTATGGGCACAGCAGGACATAACCCCTGGCCCCAAAGCAAGTGACACTCAGACGATATTTGACAAAGGATCTCCCACTATAAATGTGGGTCCGTACGATGAATTCAATTGGGATGTCTATATACGGAACAGGTCCTTCAAATCGGTCGCATATCAGAGAGGGACCCTGTTTGCGCCTGTTGATGCAATTCTTCAGGCTCTCAAATTTGGCTACAGCCAGGGAGATGACGGCGTAGTGCACATCACTTCCAATCCAGGCTCATATCCCACCGTCACATTAACAGGGAATTCGCTCAACTGCGAGTACAGCGGAATCAATTTCTCCATTGGAGCCGGCCAGGTAAAAGGCGGAGTCTATGTCTCACTCTCCAGAATGTGCAGAAACCTGGGAGTAAGCTTCATCGCCAACAGTGACACAAAAATCATCGATATTACCGTTCCCCAGGGGATGTCAGTCCAGCAGTATCAGGAACAGCACAAACAGGCGACACTTAAAGGCATGCGCTCAGACTCATCTGCCGGACCGTCCACTGTCGATTCCAAAACAGATATGGACAAGACCGGAAGCTCTACCGCTTCAGGAACAGCCAAAACGATGGATACAACAGATGGAGGCACATCAACGGGCACGCTATCCGGCCTGGACAAGGGAAGCGGAAGTCTGCCTGATGATAAAAAAGTCGCTGAGGTCAAAGCTGCCGATGGGAAGACAGAAGATTCCCCTGTCAAGCAGATCGGTAACATCGGCGGCTTTGCAGATGACACAACAGGGCAGTGCTACTGGACTGCAACAATAAAGAATACCGGTGAGGAACTGGTGAAAAATGTTGTCGTTACCCTGCATATCCAGGACGGCACAGGGAAAGACTACAACACGCAGATCAAGCCCATCGGGAATATGAATGGCGGAGATCAGTCAAAACTGGAGTTTTACTGGCAGGGTATGAAATATCTCATTGTCACTCCAAAAATTGAGATAAAGCACGACCCACTGCCTAAAAAAGAGGATAAGCCAGCAGAAAAAGCCATGCCTCCAAAAGCATCTCCCAAGCAGCCACCGGCATCAAAATAATTAAGCAGCAGATAGAAAGGAAATGACCAAAATGGCGCTCAGGCCGATACGAATACTTGGAGAGCCTGTTCTGCGACGAAAGGCAAAAGATGTTGAACGTGTTGACAGCTACGTGATACAGCTTTTGAACGATATGGCAGATACAATGTACTGCAATAAGGGAATCGGATTGGCAGCCAATCAGATAGGAGTACTGAAGAAGGCTGTTGTAATCGACATTGGCGAAGGCCTGATAAAGCTGATAAACCCAAAGATTATAAGATCTGAGGGAAAAGAAACCTGCACCGAAGCGTGCCTTTCCGTTCCCAATACAGTTGGAGAAGTCGAACGGGCTCTGGAAGTTACAGTAAAAGCAATCGATGAAAAGGGGAAAGCCTTTGAGATAACGGGGCAAGGACTTCTTGCCAGAGTATTTCAGCATGAGATAGATCATCTGTATGGACGATTGTATATAGATACTGCCCAGAATATAAGAGAGAGCACCCCTGAAGACAGCGAAGAGGAAGTTTGCACAGAGGAGGCGTCTGCATAACAGAGCACTCTCCCCTCAGAGAACTGAGGAAAGTGAAGCCCCGATCATGCAATGCCCTGCGGAAGAATTCTGCATTCACCGGAGCCCCTGGACTTTCCGGGGGTAATTGCCATCACCAGTACCGCACTGCCGGTTCTGATACACAGAACACGAACTATACATTAAAAAAACACTAGGCAGGGGTTAGAATGAAAATCTGTTTTTTTGGCTCTGAAGAGTTTTCCCTCCCTTCACTGTCTATGCTTCTGGAGAGCCCTCACCGTGTAGAGGCTGTAGTAACTCAACCTTCCCAGAAGAAGGGCAGGGGTCAGAAAGAGCATGAAACTCCTGTGGCAGTGATGGCCCGGGCGCACAACATCCCGCTGTTTCAGCCTGAGACGTTGAAAGACGCCGATTTTATCTCAGCTCTTGCATCGCTGTCCATTGATCTTGTAATAGTATGTTCGTATGGAAAGTTCCTGAATCAGAAAGTCCTTAAATGTCCACCTCTTGGATGTATCAACATTCATCCTTCTCTTCTTCCTAAATACCGCGGTGCAATGCCGATTGAAGGTGCAATTATGGCTGGAGATGAGAAGACTGGTGTTTCCATATTCTATATGGATAAAGGATGTGATACCGGTGACATTATTGTGCAGCACGACTTCCCAATCGATCGCAACGATACAGGAGGGAGCCTCTCTGATAAACTGTCACATTTCGCAGCCAATGTGTTACAGGAAGCGCTGACGCTTCTGGACGAGAACAGATCACACAGCTGTGCCCAGCCGGAAGAAGGAGTCTGCTGCACCCACTGTATCGAAAAAGAAGACACCGCTATCGACTGGTCACAATCGCCGGAGACAGTCCGAAATTTTGTAAGGGCACTCTGGCCGACTCCTTCAGCGCAGACATTCTTTCGAAACAGGCGCCTGAAAACAGGCCCGGTTGAAGTGGCTGCAGAATGTGATATGACCGCCCCTCCAGGGACCATCATCGCTGTCAGGAAGAATATCGGACCTGTTGTGGCGTGCACCGGCGGTGCAATACAACTGGGTGATCTGAAACCTGAAGGTAAAAAATTGATGACGGCGTGGCAGTTCACTCAAGGGTACATGCCGAAAGCCGGAGAATGCTTCTCTGCATCCCTGAAAGGCAGCAGCGAAACGATAACTCAATTATGATCAACGAACAATGCCAGTCGGAACAGCCCTTTTCTGCTATGGCAAGGAGGTTTTATGTATTACCGTATCAGCGTTCTATTAATCACGGCTCTGCTACTGTGCGTTCTCTCTCCATTTCCATCCTGCGCGGAGAACAATGACTCCGGCTCCAGACAATGTGCCTCTTGCATCAAAACACTTATTCAGGCTCTTGAACTATGGAGCAACGGCCATCAGGGAAAGTTCCCCACCAAAGAGGAGTTCGCATCCAAGGCATTTGTGGAGTATCTGAAAAAAGCCTGTCCAGCCACAGCTGGTACAGTAATGAAATGCCCCTCTTCCGGGAAAACCTATATTTATGCTCCTCAGAATTTTCAAAAAAGCTATATCATCAAGTGCCCGACTCCGGAGAAGCACGGCGCTGCGATATTCTGCTATTCACGAGATAAAGGATTCATAAGAGAAGAAAAAGGCAGAGCCTCTTCATTGAAGAGTGATACAGCTCGAAATGATGCGATAAGAAAGCAGAAGACGCCTGCAAAGACGGATGAAGCGAAGCCCGAGGCACCGCAGAATTCTGCAGCAGAAGAGAAGAAGATACCTCAAAAGAAAGATGATGTCAAAAAGATCTGTGCCTCGGCCGATAAAAATGCCTCTGCAGGAAAAGAAGCAGCCCCTGAGGGCAGTGAAGTCACTCCCGCACCACGTGAGGGAAAGGGAGTCACTCCCTGCACTGCCAGAATAATGGCACTTATTCAGGGAGTTGAGCTCTGGAGCAACAGCCATCAGGGAAGATATCCAACCGGTGTGGAGTTTACATCCAAGGCCTTCAATGATTGCTGTAAAAAAATCTTCAAAGGCAACGTGGAAAAGGAGATGAAGTGCCCGCTATCCGGGAAGCCTTATCTGTTTGTTCCACGACAGGCAGAGAAAAGCTACATCATCAAATGTCCAACCCCGGAAGCTCACGGCCTGGGAGCGCTCTATTACTCACGAGACAAAGGGATTGTAAAAGAAGTGGCAAAAGAGCTTCCGGGAAAACCGGGAACAGTTGCGGCCAGACCCTCTGTTCCCGGACAGAAAGTGCCTGAAAAGCCCGGAAAGACTGAGAAAAAGCCCGGAAAGACTGATGCCACAGAACACTCAGTCATTGATGGCAAAGGAGAAGTATCCGATGAAGACAGGGAGCAGATTATCTCGCATATAACAGACCTCTACAACGCCTATGCAGACAGGAGCCTGGAAAAGATTCTGGAGATACAGCACGCATCAATTGAAGCATCTGCAATCGACTATGAAAAGAGAAAGAAAGGCAGCGCCGATGAGGTGCGAGACGCATTCAGAGATGCAACAAAAGAAATAATCGAGCATAAGGACTATAAACTTCTCCCTCTCAATCTCAGCGATATCTCAATCATCAGGACAGGACATTTCTACAAGGTGACCAGCGTAGTCCCCATAATAGCCACCGATAGACTGGAAGTGCAGGAGGAAGGGAAATACTTCTTCGTCAGACTCAGAATCGGCGAGATGATCTTTGAAAAAAGCAGTGAAGGCAGCTGGAAGATCGTAAACATGTACCTTTACTAGGGAGTTCTTTCAATGAACGAAACAAAGACCGAGCTGTCAGGTATGAGCCAGGAGGAGCTGGAGGAGTTTTTTTCCTCTCTCGGTCACGAGAGATACAGAGGGAAACAGATGATGAAATGGCTCTATCAGAAGATAGAGAGCAATTTCAACGCCATGACTGACTTCGGGAAAGAGCTTAGATCGCTCCTCAGTGAGAAAGCCAGAATAAGTGAGCTGGTATATGTTACACGCTATGATTCACAGGAGATGAATACAGAAAAGTATGTATTCAGGCTTGAGGATGAGAATATGATTGAAAGCGTGCTGATGAGCTATGAAGATCACATTGGTCCCTCCAGAATGACAGCCTGTATATCCACACAGGTTGGGTGCGCTATGGGATGCACCTTCTGTGCCTCGGAAAAAGGTGGGTTTACACGAAATCTTACCTGCGGAGAGATTGTAAGTCAGGTTCTGCAGCTCGAGAAATACATACGCCCCCGCGAGATGAGAGTGGCTAATGTGGTAATGATGGGTATAGGAGAGCCGCTGCTGAACTACGACAACGTTATGAAGGCTGTAAAACTGCTCAACCACCCGGATGGCCTGGCCATAGGCTCACGCCATATTGCCATATCGACCTGCGGAATAGTGCCAGGTATAGAGCGTCTCACCGACGAAGGTATTCAAATCAAGCTGGCAGTGTCCCTTCACTCAACAAGAGATTCTATCAGAAGCAGTATCATGCCCATCAACAGGAAGTACCCGATCTCCATGCTTATGAAGAGCCTGAAACGCTATCAGGAAGTGACAGGAAGAAGAATAACCATAGAATATGCACTGATAAAAGGCCTGAATGACTCTCCTGAAGACGCCCGTTCCCTTGGAGAGCTGTTAAAAGACTTTACCGCACTGATCAATCTGATCCCCCTGAACAGGATCTCAGAGGTTCCTCTAGAGCGCTCTCTTGACGAGACTGCCCATAAATTCAAGAAGATACTTGATGACTACGGAATCAGAACAACCATACGCAAGGAGCGGGGGCTGGACATCAATGCAGCCTGTGGACAGCTGAGGAGAAAGACCGTGGCGCAGTATTCAGGTGAGGAGGTGTCAAGCTGAGATTCCTGCGAAACATTGAGAAGGGCATTGAGCAGCTCATAGAAGGCAAGATGATCGAATCTCTGGATGGATCTGTCCATCCCATGGAGATCGCCAAGAAGGTTTCAGCTCTTATGAAAGATGAGAAGAAACTGATAGAAGGCATCAGCTACGCTCCAAACTGTTACCTGATCTCCCTGTCCGAAGAAGACTATGCCAGCTTTGGAGGCCTCTCAGAGGCTTTCAGCTGCGAGCTTGACTCCTTTATCTCCATGGAGGCAGAGGAACAGGATTTTACCTTTCTGGGGCCTCTTCATATAGAAATGGAGGGAAGCAGCGAACTCCAGCACGGTGGGATCCTGATAAAAAGCTTTTTCGCCGCTCCTGTTCCGGAAGAGCCTGTGAATCTGGAAAAGGATACCATACGTGCTCTTCTCATTGCCACAGAAGGATTTGGTAAAGGCGGTCTCTTTCCCCTCAGAGAAAAGACTGTCACAGTGGGAAGAGATGATCAGAACAACATCGTCATCGCCGACCCTAAAATCTCACTGCGGCACTGCACAATTGAATGGCAGAAAGGCGATGCCTGTATTGTCGATCAGGAAAGCACCAACGGCACGGCGATAAATGGAAAACCTGTGAAGGAGCATGCGCTCAGAGATCGGGATGTCATCACGCTGGGCTTCACTACGCTCGTATACAGGACGCTCCATAGATAACGGAAACAATCCGGCACAATCTAAAAGAGGAGCCTCACAGTCTGCAGAGAGAATAAAAAGGTGATCTCAATGAAGCACAGGCTGTTGTGAATGGAGAGAACATGAAAGAGCTGCTGGCACAATGTGCCGAATTCTGGAAAAAATACCGCAGAAACACTCTCGCCGTTATAGGCCTCTCCATCATTGCAGTCTTTTTCCTCATAGCTCTGACAGCATCACTGATCACGCCATATCCGCCGGATCGCCAGGATATCTCGCTGGAGGGGATCCCTGGCGCTCCTGATTCTCATCATTTCTTCGGAACTGACAACTACGGACGGGATATATTCAGCCGCGCTCTCTTCGGCACCAGGATCTCACTTCTCGTAGGCCTGCTTTCTGTGGCCATCTACATCGCCATCGGCCTCATTCTGGGCTCAATATCAGGCTATTTCGGCGGCTGGGTGGACAACCTGATAATGCGCATCGTAGATATCATGCTCTCAATCCCCACCTTCTTTTTCATCCTGGCTATTCAGGTCATGCTCACTCCCTCGGTTTTTAATGTAATTCTTGTAATCGGACTGACCGGCTGGGCAGCACCTACACGACTGGTGAGGGGTCAGACGCTCTCCATAAAAGAGATGAATTTTGTAGAAGCCGCCAGGGCTTACGGCGCGCCGGCTCACCTGATTATCGCAAAACACATAATCCCCAATACACTCGCTCCAGTCATCGTGATGGCAACACTCGGTGTGGCTTCGGCCATTCTGACCGAATCGGTGCTCTCATTCCTGGGACTTGGGGTGCAGGAGCCCCACGCCAGTTGGGGAAACATGCTGATGCGCGCTCAGGAGTATATCTCAACAGCGCCCTGGATGGCTGTATATCCAGGCCTCCTTATCATGATAACCGTACTGGCCTTCAACTTCATGGGCGAAGGACTCCGCGATGCCATCGACCCGAAGATGAAAGTCTAGCTCTCCACCGCTCAAACCTCAGTGCAGAAAATGGAATAAAACAGCTGTATAAATGTTATCATATCTGATGCTTCACAACAGGTGAAAACGGCTGACTGCCACAAGAGATTATAGGCAGTCAGCCCGAAAAATCACACAGAGAATCAATGGAGGCCTTATATATGAAATCATACCGTCTTTCTTCACGTTTTCCCGGAATACACCGTGATATCATAATGGCACTCATTTTTATTGTTTTTCTCTCATCCTCTTCAGCATTTGCAGCATCTTCAACCCCATCAGCAACAACTGTCACTATCTTCATAACAGATGAAAAGGGGAGATGGTCGCCAGAGGTGGAAGAAGAGATGTACAGCAGTGGAATAAGCATTCCACCTTCAAAAACAGCCACTCCCTTATCAATAAATCTTGTCAGTCCGAAGAATGCGCTGAATGAAAAGGCTGTCACGGATCTGACTGCCGAGCAGTGTACAGACTTGATCAGATTCCCTGGAGCACTTCTTGCTTCAAAAAAGGCAGGGAGCATATTCGACGTGGAATACCTGTTAATTGTCAAGCTCTTCAAGGCAGACAACAGGTGGTTTGCAGAATCCATCGCCTGCCATATCCCTGATGGAGATACAGAATACCTTGGATTGAAGTCCGACAGAGACAGCAAAAAGACGATGGATTTGGTGATTTCCGAGATTCCTGCTGTAGTTGAGCTTATGAGGGAGACTCTCGTCATGCCTGTGGTGGGAAGTGATGTGGGTAATATATTCCACAGGAAAGGGGCAGAGCATATCACCAGCAAGGGAGACAGACAGGAGTTCATTAACTCCAGGCTAGCCAGGAAATCTGGATACAGACCCTGCAGCATCTGCTTTCCGGAAAAAACCCGCTATTCCAGGAATGACTCCCTCGAAATTGCCCTTGGACGAGAGCTGTCAGCCACGGTGGAAAGCTATTACACGATATCAGAGAACCAGAATTACAGGGAACGTGTTCAGCGCATAGGACAGCAGATCGTGAAGAGCTGCGACCTGAAAGACTTTACCTACCGCTTTCGTGTGCTGGACACAGATGTTGTGAATGCTTACTCCGTCCCTGCCGGAGGAGTATATATCACAAGAGGGCTCCTGGAGCTCGTCGAATCTGATGACGAACTGGGAGGAATCATTGCCCACGAGATAGCCCACACAGAGTGCCACCACGGAGTCAAGATGTACAGGAGGGCCAGGAACAATTCATACCTGGGGACAATTCTTGTCATTGCAACAGGGAGTCCGTGGACCCAGTTTTTCGCCGGCTTCGTGAACAACTTTTTTCTCTCCGGGTGGAGCAGGGGTTTTGAAGCGGAAGCGGACCGCACCGGTATTATTTTTATGTTCTCAGCCGGAATGGATCCTGTTGAATACACCACTATCATGAAAAAGCTCGGAGACAGGAGCAAGCTTAAAAAAGCGGGGCCGGAATGGTTCCGCACCCATCCCACTGACGAACAGAGGCTGAAAGATGCTGCAAAAACCACAGAGAATCTGAAATTCATCATCGACGCTTACAGAGAGATAGAAAGGATAGATCCGGAAACGGCTCTCTACATCCGCTCTCACCCGATGAGTTATATGGACGACCCGGATTACCTGAAGAGATTCTGCAGAGATCTGGCAAATCTTCATTTCTTCCTGAATTCAGAGATTCAGGTCAAGGACGGCTCCAGCCTCGAGGAGTCTCCTGCCGGAAAAAGACAGCATCCTGCTGTAAACAGGGATCCACACAGAAAGATACCGGCTGAGCTGTTGAAATAACCTGCTGTGAAAGACTTTACTTGGTGCCTCTCGTGTAGTATTAATGGTGATTATGCCCAGTTGGTTAAAGATCCTGTCGTCAATGCTCCCAGCTTCAACACATTACCGCCGTCCATAATGAATGGTGAACAGGGTAATATTCTCATCACCATAACAGGTGGAGTCACACCAGCATGAAAAGCCGCTTCCCAGACCCTTGCTCAGAAGATCGTGCCACTGCGTGCGCAGCATATGATAATCTGAGCGTACACCGCGCTTCTCGGTCAGGATGGAGATCGCCTCTGCGATCAGAAAGTTGTCAATCGCCGCAATGGCAGTCAGAACACTAGCATCGTGGGAAAAGATGAAATCTATCAATGCGCCGTATGACTGATAAACTGAAAGAGCAAGCTGCGGCGAATAGAGCTCGGGAATATCATTGTTTGCATCCAGCTCAAATATGACAAAGTGATCGATATGCGGAGACAGTCTCGTGAGATGAAAAAGCTTTGTCTCACAAGGCATATGATGATATGACAGAGAGGCAAGAGCTATGTGATAATGTGATGACACAGCCTCTGACACCGACTCTATACGGTTCTGCAGCGTCCTGATTATGTCCGGATCAAAGACCTTCCCGACTGTTTCTCTGGCAAGGTCGCACATGCCCTGCGAAGGGTCGATGAGCAGAATCTCTTCGATATCCTTCACAACACCTGTTTCCCTCAGATGAGAGAGGAGAGACACCAGAAGGGCACCGTTCCCGCAGCCAATGTCCATAATCCTGAGAGGCTCTCGAAAGACCGGCAGGGAGTGACAGCAGTGAGACACAAAGCTCTCCCGCGATTTTTTCATAATCGGCACACTGGCAAAATGCATGAAAGGGCGCGGATCGGCGAAAACCACGGCAGGCTTAACCAGCTTTCCGCCATTTCTGGAAAGGAAGCCTGACATGAAGGCGTTGGAAAAATAGCCGCCCTCCTCGCACATGGCTCCTTCTCTGATCCATTTAGCTCCAAGGTCCTCTTGACCCAATGCTGCACAGACAGTTCCTGCAAAAAAATGAAACGCCGGAAGCAGGTTCAACCTGAAAGACTCTTCTATCTTCCACGGTTCAAGATGCTTCTCCACGATATCCCTGACCAGAATCCTCCAGAGCGATACTTCATTGTCCGAGAGAAAAAGCATTCAACCGTCCCTCCTTTCTATTGCAAAGAGTTCTTTATGTATGATGGGTTAACCTTTCATAACATCCGATGGCGAGGGGAGGCAAACATTGTCGTTGCAATGTTTCTTCAGAAATCGCGAGACATTTTGAATATCCACCGGGGCTTACTGAAAGTCAAACAAATTGAACTCATGCCAGAGAGTCTGGTGGTTCTGCATAAGTTCAATGGAGGGTTTATTTCACATTTTCACGAAATCTCGGATATCAGGGTTCCGATCCAGTGAACATGGATAGAGACATCCCCCCCTCCTGATCGGCAGTCCAACGGCGTAGTTACGATGTTCTTATAGAAGTTCAAAGACATGAAAGGGATGATAATATGGAGCGCTGCCCATGGCCTGGCACCGACGAGCTGTACATAAGATATCACGATGAAGAGTGGGGAGTGCCTGTACACGATGACCGGCTGCACTTTGAATTCCTCGTGCTCGAATCAGCCCAGGCTGGGCTCTCCTGGATTACCATACTCAGGCGGCGCGATAATTACAGGAAGGCATATCACAATTTTGATCCTCATAAGGTCGCATCATTCACCGATGAAGATGCCGTACGTCTTCTTGGAGATGCCGGCATCGTAAGAAACCGCCTGAAGATAAAGTCCTCGATAGAAAATGCCCGGCACTTTCTGAAAGTGCAATGTGAGTTCGGAAGCTTTGACCGGTACCTATGGAGCTTTGTGGGCGGAAAGCCTGTAGTGAACTGCTGGGAAGACATTTCACAGATACCTCCCAGGACAGAGCTTTCAGACCTGGTCAGTAAAGACCTGAAAAAGAGAGGCTTCTCATTTGTGGGCTCCACAATCATATATTCTCACCTTCAGGCTGTGGGATTGGTTAATGACCATATAGTAAGCTGTTTTCGTTACAGAGAGGTCCAGAATCCTGGCAGGAAGCCATCACGCAGTTGATGCAATGCCTTTAATAAATATGGTTATTCCATTTCCACACCGGGCTTGGATTTTGTCATCTCCTTCACGGCAAATCCCCCTTTCTGGCTTATCACTTCCAGTTTGTTGGAATGGGCAATATTGATCACCACCGTGCCTCTGGAGCGCGATGTTCCTTTTGGAATATCTGTCCATTCCACAGTGAGGGTTCGATCGGTCACAGTTCCATGACCAACATTGCACCATGAAGGCTGCAGCGGGTCATCTTCTCCCAGCCACCACACCTCATTTCCAATCTGTCTTATAAAGAAAACCCCCAGATTCCCGGCAGTCCATGTGCCGGTGAGACTTATACCATTCACCTGTGTGGAGACAGGGCTGGCACAGATTAACATCAGCAGGGCTGAAAAAACCACAGCACACGGGATCTTCAGCAGTTTTACGGCAAGAGCTCCTGATATCTTTTTCATACCTCGCATCCTCTCATAATAGCATTCAGAGTCCAAGAGTTTCTGCCTTGTCAGTCTTTTCCCTTTCCTCCGGAACAACCTGTTCAAACTTTTGTCACAGCATTGGATCACCTCTGGAACTTCCATGTCACAGCAAGAGCTGCAATAATATAATAAATTGAGAAAAGTATCACCTGACCCCATCGAAAAGGCGGTGCATCATGATTAGAACTAATAAACAGCTCGTTGACAGGGATCTGCAGATAATTCTGGACAGAGCCCACAGAGATCAAAAAGCAGATGAGCGGAAGGCATCATTAATGGCTGAGACTCCAGAGCTTCCAATTGACATAATTGAATCAGCACTTGACGAGCCGGCTCCACCTAAAAAATGGACTGTGCTTGCATATCTTGATGGAGACAACAACCTGGAGAGGTTTGCACTGAACTCGCTGCTTCAGATGGAAAAAGTCGGATCGAACAATGACGTCAATATAGTTGCTCAGCTCGACAGGATGGGAATTCCAGGAGAGCTGAGAGAAGCACAGGAGGCATATGAGAAGGAGCCGGCCCGATACGAGGAAGCATACGAAAAATATTCTGAAGATCCGGCAAAATACGAGAAAGATTATGAGCTGTACATGAAATATCAGACTTTCAAAAGGCTGGATGACATTACTCCCAAGGTGGACGGCCAATGGGGTGGAGCAAGGCGGTATTTTGTGATAAAGGGAAGCGACTGCCCTTCTGAAGTGAGCTTCAAACAGGATGACAACGGTGAAATCTATACAGTGGTTGATTTCAAGACAGATAAAATAGCCTCACCCTGCCTCAGGGACATGGGAAACGTGCCAATGAGCTCAAAAGACAGCCTGAAAGATTTCCTGGCGTGGGGCATGAGAAAGTATCCAGCCGAACACTATCTGCTTGTTGCCATGGATCACGGCTTCGGATATGCTGGGAGTATGATTGATGAGACAGACAGGAACGCCATGCCTCTGCCTCATATGCGGCAGGCTATTGAGGATGCAGAGAAGGAGACAGGAAAAAAGATAGACATTACAGGCTTTGACGCCTGTCTGATGGGAATGGCTGAAACTGCTCATGAATTAAAGGATGTCACTGATTTCACAGTTGCTTCACAGCAGCTTGAGATGGCTCCCGGCTGGCCTGTTGCAGAGATACTGCAGAAACTCGAGGATGGAAGCAGCAGTGAAGCCATGAAACCCCGGGACGTCGCTCAGATGATCGTAGATGAGGCACGTAAAACTCCAATTGCCACACCTACTATGGCGGCTGTTGATTCATCAAAGATGGGAGAGGTGAAAGCTTCTCTGGACTCTCTGGGAGCGAGCCTGCTCGACAAATCTGTCTCCGGATATTATACCAAGAATGCCTTCAGAGAGGCAAAAGGCTACGCATACCCGCTCGACAGGCCTGCCGGTGATTATCGTGATATTATCGACCTGGCAGATAAGATAGCCAATCAGCCTAAAGTGGCAACAGAGAATGTAAGGAAGGATCTGGAGCGCCTGAGAAACGCGGTTAAAGAGGCAGTAATTGCTGAAGAGCATTCTGATGCTGAAGACGGCTCCCACGGGCTATCTGTCTATGCACCGACTAATACGATGAGCTATGATCCTTTCAGATACAGGAATCCTGTAAACAATCAGCATGACGGAGATGAGCGCTTCTCATACAGGAAGCTTACGATGGCAGATTCAGACTGGGAAAAGATGCTTAGAACGAAGTTTAAATAAATCTGAAAGGTATTGACAAGACTATGGTTCACAGATAAAGGAGTGATTACAGAACATAAGCTTACATAAGCTTACATAAGCTTCCCACGTTTTTTCCTGGGCTGCAGTGAGCTCATAATCTCGACGACATCGACAGGAGCGTAAGCCTCTTCCATAAAGAGGGCACCAGTTCTGGACTCAATAAGAGTGAAGGAGTTTTCTTTATCGCCGGTTGCGATTGTTTTGTAGCCTGAGCAGATATTTCCTATCATTTTTTTCACCTCGTCGTGTTTTCTATTATCATGATGCCACAGCATCCGGTGACAAGGAAGTTCCACCAGTGTTCCAATTATCCGGACCTCTTCCGAGATAAGACTCGGCAGGATTTTTCTCTTATATTCAAGTATATTATACTGATATGCAGAATCAGCAGCTATTATCTTTAAATTACCGGGAATTCGGGATATTGATGAAAATATGAGCTTTAATATATAAGAGCATAACTTTATTATGAGGGGAGATTGCCATATGGTTCACATGATCCCTCAGCCGCCCGACATATTTATAGGACGGGAGCGTGAGATAGATAGAATCAAGCAGTCACTTGAGGGACGGCGCCTTTTCTTTCTCGAAGGTATTGAAGGAATTGGAAAGACCTGCCTGGCGCTTGTGCTTGCCAATACTCTGGAAAAAGATCATCCCGGCCGTGTGATATGGATTTCATGCAAAGAAGGATGGCATATTGAATCCCTTCTCCGAGAGATGGTGGAATGGCTGCCTGAAGACTTCTACAACGCATATAACGAGTGGGACGAAAACAACCATCTCGGCCTTGAGGAGCGTTTCCTCTACCTCATCAATATCCTCAACATGATCGAGGCTTATGTCTTCATTGAAGACCTTCACTTCATAAAGAAAGAGTTCTTCACCCAGATTGTTCAGATTCTGAAGAAATATCTTATCGAAGCACGTTTCTTTTTTATCTCACGGGAGAGACCGTCCATATCACCTGTCGAAATGCTCGACTTTTTTGAAATCAGACTGGAAGGGCTTCAGCTTGAAGAAGGAGCAAAGCTCGTAGAAGTTCTCCTTTCCAGCCGCGGCTTCTCTCCAATCCCGGATCACGCCGTTCTCGAAGAAGTGGTGCGCAAACTATGCGGTCACCCCTTCCTGATGAAGACCTTTGTGGCTCTTACTCTGGAAGGGCTTGGTAACCCCGTGGAGCTTCTGGACAACCTTCCTGATTTCTTCCAGGAGATGGAAAAAAACCTGATCTCCAAAGTCCTGGACGGTCTCTCAGAGAATGAGCAGGAAATTCTTGAGCTCCTTTCCATTTCCCGAATTCCCCTCCCGAAAGATATGATCGGCGACCTCTCCATAAGAGAGACACTTGAGCGGCGCTTCCTTCTCTCCAGGGATTCAAGGGGACGGTATACGGTACACTTCCTGATCCGCCAGTCCATCCAGAGAAGCCTTGAAAGAAAAGACAATGTTCCATATCACCTGAAACTTGCCCGCTTCTTCAAAGAGAGCCTTGAGAAAGACCAGACCGACGTGGAACTGGCACGAGAGGCTATTCACAACTTTTATCTTGCAGATATGAACGACGAGGTCATCAAGCTCCTTTCGCAATATGGTGGAGCGCTCTCCTCACACGGATATTATGATGAAATAATTCAATACACCGATCGAGAAGGTCTCCCCCATCATCTTGCAGTCATAAGGGCAAATGTCCTGTCGATTCTGGGGCGGTGGAAAGAGTCAACAGAGCTCCTGGCAAAGCTCGAGAGTTCGGTAAAGGATGAAAAGACTCGATCAGAGGTGCTGTCGTCACTGGCCGGCGCCTACCTGAACCAGGGGAAGCTGGGAGAGGCTCTCTCTCATTATGAGAAAGCGCTGCAACTCCTGAAGAAAACAAAGAACAGCCGCGGAATACTGAAGGTCGAAAACTATCTGACATTCATCCATGCATTCAGAGGAGAGCTCTCGAAGGCTTCTGAGTTATCAGACGAGGCAGTTGTCATTGCACGTGAACTGGGAGACGACGCCAGCATTGCCCACAGCCTCAGGATGAAAGGCCTTGTTCTCCTTGAGCGTTATCAATACAGGGAAGCACTCGATTTAGCAATAGAATGTCTGACAAGAGCCAAGAAAGCGGGAGCTGCAAGGCTTACCTCATGGGCTCTTCTGAACGGTGCCAGAGCGCTTCTGGGCCTGGGGAACATTGAAGAGTGCAGGAATTATATAATGGAAGGACTGCAGCGAGGTGAACGCTCTCTTGACACACAGGTCATCGGATTCTTCAGAAGAGAGCACGCCCATCTTCTTTTTGAAGACGGTAAGATAGATGAAGCAATGACTGAGCTGAAAAAGGCGGTAGAGAGCTTCATCCACCAGGGCAACCACCTGGGCGCAGCAATTGCCAGGCTGACTGAAGCACAGATCTTTCTGGAAAAAGGCTTGTATCGTGAAGCACAGAAAGACCTTGAAGATGTGCTTTCAACTGCCACAGGTCACTCACACTTTCTACTGGCCGTAAAAACCCGCTCCGCCCTGGCAGAGCTCTTCCTCCGGAAAGGCGATACAGCAAAGGCAAGGACCTATCTGGATAATAATCTGGAAGAATGCCGCACTTTAGGCGACGATGCACTGACAGCAGAGACTCATCTCCTGCTTGCTGAAAGCTGTCTCAGGGAACAGGATCGTAAAAAGGGCGAAACAGAGATAAAGGAAGCCCTCAGAACCGGGCAGAGCGGTGATACATTTCCCTTCATCTTTACCCAGGCCAGAGCCCTCTATCTTTCCGGAGCGATACAGAACGAGAGTCAGGATGCTAAGGCGGCTTCCCAGGAAGAGGCGCAGCATCTTGCCGGCACGCTCTTTGGTGTATTGAAGCGCCATGCACTTCAATACTTTGAGCGAATTGACGCCCTGACAGGACAGCGTTATTTTATCAAGACACAGGATCTGGAAAAAATTGCCCTGCCTGAGGAAGTGGAGTCACTGAGAAAAAGACGCGATGAATTCTCACTCTTCATAGACATAGCTGAAAAATCCGTATGGGAGCGCGATAAGGGTGAAATATCGGTGCTTGGGAAGAGAATCATCTCTACACTTCTCATTCATCTTGTAAAAAATGCAGGGAAGGGATTTACTGCAGAAGAGATCTTCGCCGCGGTGTGGGGTTACGATTACGACGAGCTCTCATCGCCAGGGGAAGTGCGAAAGAATATATCCCGCCTCCGAAGTCTCATTGAGAAAGACCCTTCATCGAGCGTATATGTGAAGCTCGCCGAAGGACTGATGAAGCAGAAGGGGAAGTATTACTTTGATGACAGGCAGAGCTTCTGCTTTATAGAGCCCCTTTCCATATAGCCGCTCAGTGTTTTTTCTTACAGCTTCTGAGGAGCTCTGTCATGGCCCTGTCGCCCTTCTCTTCTGCATAATCCAGAGGTGTTTTCCCCAGTCTGTTCTTAACTGTAATGTTTCCCTTTCTCGAGAGAATCATATCGGCTATCTCTCTGTAACCCTGCATTACGGCGCAGTGAAGCGGTGTGTCGCCCTTCCCGTCTTTTTCATTGACCTTTGCACCAGAGGCGGTTAGAATACCTGCGATTTCCTTACGGCCCCAGAAAGCAGCCAGGTGAAGAGGAGTTGAGCCGGCGTTGTTCTTTGCATTGACTTCTGCACCTTTGGAAAGAAGAAATACTCCTATCTCTGGCAATCCATTCTGAGCAGCCAGGTGAAGAGGAGTTGAGCCATCTGGGATCTGTGATTTAACGCTGGCGCCTTTCAAGACAAGAAATGCTACTATTTCAAGGGAGCCTTTCTGCACAGCACAGCAAAGCGGTGAAATAGTATCCTTCCTGCCGGGATTGACATCCGCTCCTTCATTTATCAGGAAGAGCACGATCTCCTGCCTTCCGTTTTCAATGGCACAGTTGATAGGTGTCTCCCCATTGGGACCAACGGTATTTACCAGACTGTGATCCTTTTCCAGAAAGGCCTTGATGGCGGCAAGATCGCCGGATGCAGCAGCCCTGAAAATATCAGGGCATTCTGCGGCAAGGATGCAATGACAAGTCATGAGAAACACACACAGAATAGTCAAGATATATTTGGTCACCGGCTCCACCTCCTGATATCGAAGACTGAATTTTTAAGCATTGCCTGCAGGAACTAATCTTCTTATCAATAAATACCATACAGACGGTGAGACATCTCTCATACTCAGGAATATGACTTACTGAAATATTATACCTGTGAGCATGATGTGCGCCAATATATTATACCATATGAGAAACTGCCGGAGATGCGGAAACCTTTTCATCTGAAACAAACCCGGGGAGTCTTTTCAGAATGACTCAAAATCTGATTGACCTGCTTATTGAGCTGGCAGGCACAAGTATCAGCCAGAAAAGCTTTATCGAGGCGATAGAGGCCCGGATGCCTCTGGATCGGGCAAAAGAAGCTGTATCTTACGAATTCGGGACTCTTGATGAATTCTATCAATGGTCGTGCAGAAACTCCACGCCGCCTGATAAAGAAAGCACTGTCCTGAAAGGCAGGATGCCTGTTATTAAAGAGCTGAAGAGTAGAGATCCGGACATCCTGCCCCATGAGTCTCAGAAGCTCCATAAGGAGTGTGAAGAGCTGCGTGAGTCCATTGCAGATGCTCTTACAGAGCTGCAGGAGCTTGTCAATACCATCGTACCTCACATTGAGACCCTGTATACTGCTTCTGTGGGAGTGCTGGAATGTGATCTCTTCAGCCTTCAATGTGAAAACATGCAGCGGAAAAGAATCCTGGACCTTCTTAAGGCCTGCCTGAACAGAGGGGTAAAACCGGATATGGAGGGAATCAGGAAAAAAGTTACTCATGAACTAAAAGACTGGTTTGACAGGGTTGAGACACAACAGCAGGCAATCATCAGTGCAAAGAGTAGACTGTCATCACATGAGAGCCACAGGGAAGGAAAAGAGTTCAAGAAGCTCTTCAGAATACTCGTGAGAAAGCTTCATCCTGAACTGAATCCTCTTCAGAGCGAAGCAGACAGAATGCTTTGGTTCCGGCTGAAGTCAGTCTGCGGGCATGGCGGTCCTGAAGCACTTAACGATCTTTCTCCGCTCACAGAACACACCAGCGGCTCCCCTCTTCTTCCTGAAAATGCCGGTATCGACGCCTGGAAACGCTGCAGAAAAGACCTCACTGTAAAGCTATGGGATATTGAAAGCCAGATTGAGCATATCAAGATGAATTTCCCTTACACACTTAAGGATCATCTTACCAATGAAAGCTGGATCCAGGACCGAAACAGGCTTACAGAGCTCAGGATAGCCGAAGAGAAAAAAAGGGGAGAAGCTCTTCAGATTGAAACAGAAGGGATGGAAAGACGGATCAAAGAGCTTTAGAGGCCGGATAATTCAGGGAGGGTTCTGAGCCTTCATCTCACCTGTAACATTGTTCGCTATAGCCTTACAGGCTCCGGCCCGGCTTCCTTCTGACTCCTCCGACATATGCACTGCAACGGCCTCTGAATCTACAGGACTTGAAGAATTGCATGTGGAATACCGATATGGAGATCCCATCATAATATGACAGGAAAGTGAGATACCCATGCCAGTCCAGGTCACCAGCCACCCGATTATTCAACATAAACTGACGATACTGAGGAATAAAGAGACTTCACCAAAGGACTTCAGAGAGCTCGTTATCGAGATTACCACCTACATGGGATACGAAGCCACAAAGAGTTTTCCTCAGAAGGAAGTGGAGATTGAAACACCACTGACAAAAGCTCAGTGTAAGGCCATCTCATACCAGGACATCGTCATCATCCCAATCCTGCGGGCAGGACTGGGCATGGTGGATGGAATACTGCGCCTCTTCCCTAATGCAAAGGTAGGTCATATCGGAATCTACAGGGAGCACGACACATTAAAGCCGGTGGAGTATTACTGCAAATGCCCGGACAGCATACACAACGCTTCGCTTTTTCTGGTCGATCCCATGCTGGCGACCGGAGGCTCGGCATGTGCAGCCATAGATTTTATAAAAGCCAAGGGAGTCAAGAATTCGGATATTACATTTCTCTGCATACTGGCTGCGCCTGAAGGAGTGGAGATGGTGGAGAAAGAGCATCCGGATGTCAATTTATACGTTGCATCCATCGATAAAAAACTGAACAGGAAGGGGTACATCATTCCAGGCCTTGGCGATGCTGGTGACAGGATGTTCGGCACAAAGTAGTACTGCAAATCCTGAACTCTTCAGAATATGGCTCAAGACTGATTAATAATACAACAGAGAGGTGTAACCATGGATCTCGTCATCAAGAATGGAACGGTAGTACTTGCAACAGAAGCATTCAAAGGCGATCTGGCCATCATGGACGGCCGTATTGCAGGCCTTTCACTGCCAGGAACGTTCAGCGCCAGAGAAGAGATTGACGCCTCCGGCTGCCTGGTGATGCCTGGCGTCATCGACGTGCACACCCACTTTGCGCTCCCTGTAATGGGAACTGTAACTGCCGACGATTTTCTGACAGGGAGCCGCGCCTGTGCCGCAGGGGGAGTGACGACTTTCATCGATTTCGCAACACAGGAAAAGGGAAAGACCATTCTGGACGCTATCCAGGCCCGACGCGCCGAAGCTGACAGTAAAGTATGTGTCGACTACTCGCTCCATGCAGCACTTACAGATTTTACTCCCGACACCCTTGCGTCGATTTCAAAGATTGTAGAGATGGGAGTTCCCTCTATCAAGCTCTATCTGATCTATGCAAAAGAGGGGCTGATGGCAGACGATGGAGCCGTAATGGCAGTACTCCAGGAAGCTCGCGATAACGGAGCAATAGTGGGAGTTCATGCAGAAAACAATGCGATTATCGAGAGAAGAACCGCCTCTCTTCTTGCTGAGGGTAAAAAGGCACCGCAGTGGCACGCCGTATCACGGCCGCATTATGTTGAAGTAGAAGCACTCAGAAGGATGCTTTTCTTCACTGAGATCACCGCCAGCCGGCTCTATGTGTTCCACCTCACCACCGCCGAAGGCACAAGACTTATCGGAGAAGCCAAGGGAAAGGGGATGACTGTATTTGCAGAGACGTGTCCACACTATCTCCTGCTCACAGAAGACACATACAGCGGTCCGGAAGGCCATCAGTTCCCAGGATGCCCCCCACTCAGAAAGCCTGTAGACAACGAGATGCTCTGGCGAGGTCTGGCTGTTGGCGCCATCCAGGTAGTCTCTACAGACCACTGCTCTTTCAGCCGCGCCCAGAAAGATGCTCACAGGGATGATTTCAGCGCTATCCCCAGAGGTCTGCCGGGCGTTGAAACACTGCTGCCTCTGATGTACTCCGAGGGAGTCCACAATGGACGCATCAATGTAAATCAACTCGTGGAAGTGCTCTCGACTAATCCCGCCAAGCTCTTCGGCCTCTTCCCCAGGAAGGGAACGCTTGCGCCCGGCTCAGATGCAGATATTGTCATCTTCGATCCTGCCAGAAAGAGCACCATTCAAGCCGGAAAGCTTCATATGAACACCGACTTTTCACCATATGAAGGAATGGAACTGACAGGAGCGCCCAAAATGACCATTCTGCGAGGGCAGATTATTTATAAGGACGGTGAAATAACGGGGAAAGAAGGGGGAGGCAGGTTTGTGCCGCGATATTACGCCGATCCGGCACTTGAGTTCGCAGGCAGCTCTAAGATACAATGACTGCCTGAAGCTGACCGTGCCTTTAGAGGATTTACACCGGGAGTGCAATATTAATATGTAATGGGACAATAACTGTTGTTGCACGCCGAAAGGAGAACACAGTGTCTATATCATGGCCGAGAAACCCTCACATCTATGAGCTTAACACCCGGATCTGGCTCCGCGATCTCTCTTTGAAATATGGAAAAGCCATAGAGCTTTCAAATGTACCGAATGAAGAGCTGGAGGCTTTGAAAAAGCTGGGCTTTGACGCCCTCTGGCTTATGGGAGCATGGCTCCCCAGCCCGAAGGGAGAAGAAATAGCCCGGAGCCATCGAGACCTTAGAACTGAATTTGAACGAGCCCTGCCGGATCTGAAGGAGGAAGACATTGCATCCTCTCCATATGCGGTATATGACTATTTCATCAATCCAGCCATTGGCGGGGAATATGGGATGAGGATGCTCCGCCAGGCTATGCACGCTTGCGATCTCAGACTCATCCTGGATTTTGTTCCCAACCACACGGCTATCGATCACCCCTGGCTGACCATCCATCCTGAATACTATGTGACAACAGATGAACAGGAGCTTCTAAACAATCCGGACACATACTTTGAGGTCACAGCAAGTGACGGCGTCCGCTCCATAATTGCTCATGGAAAAGACCCCTACTACCCGGCCTGGACAGATACGGCGCAGCTTAATTATTTTAACCCCTCCCTGATATCACAGATGATAGAAGTGCTGCTGCAGATAGCTTCAAAGTCTGATGGAGTCCGCTGCGACATGGCGATGCTGATCCTGAAAGACATACATTACCGTATCTGGGGCAAGCGCCTCTTCAACGGTCTTTCCGAGGGGAAAGCCCCTCCGGAGGAGTTCTGGGCCCGGGCTATCCGGGAAGTAAAAGAAAAACACCCTGACTTTCTTTTCATTGCCGAGACCTACTGGATGAGGGAAGGTGAGCTCCAATCACTCGGATTCGACTATACATATGACAAGCCACTCTATGACTGGCTGAAAAGCGGAGAATCATATAAAATAGCTGAATACATAAAGGGCCCTTTGTTTTACCAGGAACGCTGTCTGCGCTTCATAGAGAATCACGATGAAGAGCGCGCCCACTCCGCATTTGGCGCAGAACCCGGAAAAAGCGCGGCTCTGCTCATCTCCACACTTCCAGGCTGCCATCTCTATCATGAGGGGCAGCTCGAAGGCTATTTCAGCAGATGTCCTGTTCAACTGAGCAGAAGGCGAGTGGAAACAATTGACACGGCAATCCGGGAATACTATGAAAGCCTTCTGTCTATTGTGACTGGTGAAACTTTCAGAAAAGGAACCTGGACACCTCTTGATACATATCCAGCCTGGGAAGAAAACTTTACATACAGGCATTTCATCATTTATCTATGGGATTACAGAGAGTCACTCTATCTTGTGGTGGTGAACTATTCTCCAGAGCGCTCCCAGTGTTATGTCCCTCTCCCCTTCAAGGAGTTTCTGAACAGTACCTGCATTCTCGAAGACTTACTGGAAGAAAACCATTACGAGCGCGATGGTGATATCCTTTCTACAAAAGGACTGTACCTCGATATGCGCGCCTTTTACCGCCATCTCTTCGAGATAAAGCTCTTGAAAAAATGAATCATTTTCAAACAAACAACATCAATACCTTATGAACAGCAATTATCAGATCTTCAGGCCTCTGAATACCTGCGGCAGTGAACTGAGGCAGGTATCTGAACAGGTGTCAGGCTGAGATGAGAATTACTGTCAATCATGAATATGCGATACAGAGGTGAGTAAACATGCGTTTCGACAAGATGACCATAAAGGCACAGGAATCGCTCCAGGCGGCCATGGATATTGCAGGCTCCAATAACCAGCAGCAGCTGGAGCCTGAACACCTGCTGATGTCCCTGCTGGAACAGAACGATGGTGTTGTAATACCTGTACTGGGGAAACTCGGAGTCAATAGAAACACACTGGTCGACGCGCTCAATGACGAGATAAAGCGCATACCTGCAGTGTATGGCGGCGGTGCAGGGCAGGTCTACATGTCTCCGCGCCTCAACAGGTTGCTGGAAAAGGCGTGGCATGAAGCGGAGCGCCTCAAAGACGAGTATCTTTCGACAGAGCATCTTTTTATTGCCATTGCCGATGAAAAAGACGGAAAAGCTTCACAGCTGCTGGCCCGGCAGGGTGTCACACCGGATTCAATCTACCGGGTTCTGGTGGATATTCGTGGGTCACAGCGTGTGACAGATCAGAATCCTGAAGACAAATATCAGGCCCTTGTAAAATATGGTAAGAATCTGACTGATCTGGCCAGAAAGGGGAAGCTCGACCCTGTAATAGGCAGAGATGAAGAAGTCAGGCGCTCAATCCAGGTGCTCTCCCGCAGGACCAAGAACAATCCTGTCCTTATCGGTGAGCCTGGCGTGGGCAAAACAGCCATTGTGGAGGGTCTTGCACAGCGCATCGTAGCCGGTGATGTTCCGGAAGGTTTGAAAAACAAGAGGCTGGTGGCCCTTGATCTGGGTTCATTAATTGCAGGGACTAAATTCCGTGGCGAATTTGAAGATCGATTGAAGGCTGTGCTGAAGGAGATCGAAAGCTCAGCTGGCGAGATAGTACTCTTTATCGATGAGCTACACACCCTTGTAGGAGCTGGAGCTGCACAGGGCGCTGTAGACGCTGCCAACATGCTGAAACCTGCTCTTGCCAGGGGCGATCTTCGCTGTATAGGCGCTACAACACTCGATGAATATCGAAAACACATCGAGAAGGACGCCGCACTCGAGCGCCGTTTCCAGCCCGTTCTTGTAAGAGAGCCATCTGTTGAAGATACGATTGCAATCCTCCGGGGCCTTAAGGAAAAATACGAAGTACATCACGGAGTCAAGATTACCGATGGTGCCCTTGTGGCGGCAGCAGTGCTCTCGAACAGATACATTACAGATCGCTTCCTCCCCGACAAAGCTGTTGACCTAATCGATGAATCGGCATCGAGACTCCGCATGGAGATAGACAGCATGCCTACGCAAATAGATGAGGCTGAGCGGAGAATTAGACAGCTAGAGATTGAACGGCAGGTGCTGGCAAAGGAAAAAGATGGAGCTTCAAAGGAGCGCCTGCAAAAGCTGGAAAAAGAGCTCGCCGAAATCAGGGAAAAAAGCGATGAGATGAAGATACAGTGGAAGCTCGAAAAGGAATGTATCCAGAGAATCAGAGACTGCAGCGAGCAGATAGAGCATCATAAAATCGAAGAGACACAGGCTGAGCGCAGTGGCAATCTGCAGCGTGTGGCAGAGATTCGCTACGGCATTCTTCTCGATCTGGCAAAGAAGATCGAAGATGAGAAGAAGAAGCTCGCCGAGATCCAGAAAGATCAGAAATTCCTGAAAGAAGAAGTAACTGACGAAGATGTTGCTCAGGTAGTATCAAAGTGGACCGGCATCCCTGTCTCCAGGATGATGGAAGGCGAGATGGATAAGCTTGTCAGAATGGAGGATTATCTCAGGAAGCGAGTCATCGGTCAGGATGATGCCATAATAGCCGTTTCGAACGCTGTAAGGAGAGCCCGCTCAGGCATTGCAGAGCCTGACAGACCGCTGGGATCATTTATATTTCTGGGACCTACCGGAGTGGGAAAAACTGAACTGGCACGCACACTTGCGGAATATCTCTTTGATGATGAGCGTGCCATGATAAGGATTGACATGAGTGAATATATGGAAAAGCACGCAGTGGCCCGCCTGATCGGTGCACCTCCAGGCTATGTAGGCTACGAAGAGGGCGGACAGCTCACTGAGGCAGTCAGGCGCAGACCATACTCAGTAATTCTCTTCGATGAGATAGAAAAAGCTCATAACGATGTTTTTAATGTACTGTTGCAACTTCTGGACGACGGTCGCCTTACTGATGGACAGGGGCGAACAGTTGACTTCAAGAATACCATTGTGATCATGACATCCAATATTGGAAGCACTTATATTCAGGAGCTTGGCAGAGATGACGCCGATGAAATGCGTAAACGGGTCACCGAGGCAATGAAGGCACATTTCCGTCCTGAATTCCTGAACAGACTTGACGAGGTCATAATCTTCAACACCCTTTCCGAAGAAGAGATCTCCAGAATAATAGACATTCAGGTTTCCAGGATGCAGGTTCGTCTTAAAGACAGGAAGATTGACATAACACTTTCTGAAACGGCGCGGGAGTTCCTGGCCAGAATGGGGTATGATCCGGTCTATGGTGCCAGGCCTCTGAAACGGGCCATAAGAAAGTACATTCAGGATCCGCTTGCGCTTCAGATCCTGCAGGGGAAGGTGAAAGAAGGCGCAAAGGTGAATATCTCCCCCGACAGTAAAGGCGATGATCTTTTAATCACCTTGACAGAGTAGAGAAAAGATTCGACAGGAGAAAGATAGAGACAATGAAGAGAAGGATATGCCTTCTGTTTCTTTTCTTTTTTTTCCTCACGATGCCTCCGGAAATTCTCAGGGGCTCTGATAGCCTGTCTCTGAAAGGATTCTCTGGAACCATTGTGAAGCTGGATATCTCTTCAAGGCTCCTTACGGTAAAAACATTTGAAAAAAAAACCATTCAAGTCTTCATTCCTCAGGATATACCGACAGTAAAGTCAATGATCAGGATGAAGATGGAAGATTTTGCCGCTGGAGAAGAGGTTTTCATCACCGCTGGTCGGAGCGGTGAAGAGCCTGTCGCCGCCCGAAATCTCTTTTCACTGGAAAGCGCTTTGCTTATGGCTGCCGGAAATGTCAGTCTGTATGAATATTCAGGCATCGTATCGCGAATAGACAGGAAGGCATCAACAGTGGAGCTCAGAACATCTACAGGCGCCTCCAGGGAAGTGCTCATTACCGACTACACAAAACTGGAGAAGAACTTCAGGAAAGCAATTCTTCCGGATTTCAAAACCGGCGACACAGTATTCTGTGAAGTAAGATTCAAGGGTCTGCCCACGCAGACGACAATGGCTGTAGCGGCTCTATCACTTTATGATACCATTTCATACGTATGCAATAAAATGGCGGTCACACTGGGAAATGAACTGGCATACGGGATAGTTAAAGAGCTCAATACTCAGAAAAAAACACTTGTTATAGGAAAAACGCCTCTGCAGTATGGCAATGACACACTATGGATTATGGATCGTTCAAGATGGAAGAAAAAAGATTTGAAAGGAAAAACAGTAATCATACTTGGCCTGCCCCCATCCAGGATGGCAAGAGCTGTCATCGACCCTGCATCGAAAGAGGAGGTCCTCAGCGCCATAACAATATATAGAGACATATTCCGCCGCGGTGCTCTTTCTCCAATTGCGGAAGGAAAGGTGATTCGTCTGGAGGCAGAGAAAAACCTTATTGTGGTGCAGAACAGATGGGGACGTAATCAGGTATTGAGAACATCACCAGGCAACACATCATTCGTTTCCGGAAATGATTCACATTCATCTCTTTCTGACATCCGGAAGGGTGAGTCCTTATACATTGAAGGATACCCTCCCGATCAGGCTACAAAAGTAATAAAGATCCCATAAATATCCACTTCCGCCAGATTTGGTGAATAGAAATGACAACATTTGAAAAACTCCAGGGAAAGATCCTGCAGGCCTTAATCGGCTCCATTATAATGCTTTTTCTTGTTATAGCAGTATCTGCCGCATTATCTGCGACAGACATTGATTCAGCGGCAGATCAAGAACGTGTAATGCTCAACTTTCTATTCAGGGACTGCCCTGCTGTTCGGCACAGGCCTGTATCCATTGTCTTTCCTCGTGATGAAAGATTTCTCCGCAATCAGGCGGGTATGAAAGGCACTGTGACAGTGATCTCTTCCCTGTTCCCGATCCATGCTATTACCTTTGATGATGCAGACAATCTCTGGGCTGGTACCGAGAGTGGAACTGTCTCCTGCCTGGAAGACGGCAACTGGATGCTTTATAATACACTCAGCGGACTTGCCTACAACCGGATTACCTCGCTTCTTCCTGCACCTTCAGGTCTCTTCATCGGTGCCTCTCCACTTTCTCCCGTATCGTCACAGTGGGGTGGAACATTGATGAGATATGACGTGAAGGAAAAGAGCTTACTCCTCTTCGGGAAAAAACAGGGCTTTACCGCCGGCCGCGTCAACTGTCTCCTTCCCTGTGATAATCTTCTTTATATCGGAACGGATAATGGACTCTCATTCCTTGATATCGCCCACAACAGAATCATTTACACCCGCGAGACAATGAATGTGAAGAGCCTTACACTGGATGGCAGCCGGCTCATTGTGGAGGTGGGATCAGGGCTCCCCAGAAGTAACGAGATACTGGATTACAACCTGGAAACAAAGATCACCACTAAAGCAGAAGCCGCATCTGTACTTGGATTTGACATTCTTGCCTCCTCTGCATTGCATGGAGGTCGTCTTTGGCTGACTGGTTATAACATTGATTCCAAAGGGAAAAAAACTTTCCAGCCGATTCCAGGGGGCCTGAAATACTATGATCTGGCCAGAAAAAAACTCTTCACTGCTGATATCCCGAAAGAAGTGTCCCGCAACCGGCTCCTGGTCAGAGAGGCTGGAGGCTCGCTGTGGCTTCTTTCTGATGAAGGCTTTGGCGTCATGAAAGATCTGAGCGTTGAGTTCTACCGAATACCGGAACTCCGCGGTAATGCGGCTCCATACCTGGTAGCTAAATCAAGAAAGGGAGAGATCTGGATGGCCGGCCAGTCGCAGCTCATGAGATTCTCGCCGGCAAGAATAGAATGCTTTGAATTAACAAACAGCCTGTCAGACAACTTCATAACAGCCATGATAACAGCCCACGGAGCACTCTGGGCAGGTACCAATTCAGGATATATCAATAAATTATCTCCATCCGGGAAAGTGGAGAGGATCTACGGAGAGAATGACGGTCTGAAAGGCCGGAGTGTAACGGAGCTTTTCCGCGATTCAACGGGAAGGCTGTATGCACGTTTCGAGGCATCCATTCCTTCTCCTTCATATATTGCCGGGAAGGGGAGCATAATGACATACGCAGTGTATTCTCCAGAAGAAGATAGATGGAACGACGTAAATGACATGCAGGGCATTGAAAAATTTACCGATCTTCAATCGCTTCCGCATCAGTATCGCATTCTGACTGAAAAACTCAGATTGGAAACAGGTGGGAGGGAAAGCCTCTTCCTGGAGGATAGATCATCGGTCTGGCTGTCCAACTATGGTGGCGGCGTTCTCAGAGTGGAAAAGTAATAGCAGGAAACAATCGATATAGCGGCAGGATTTTACCCCTCTGCAATGGAAAATAGATACAGAATTCATTCCCACAACAGAGCAGGCGCCCTCATGAGTGAGGAAGAAAAAAAATCACAGACTGGTCAGGAAGAGCTGAATGCGCTGGTTGAACAGACCACGGAAGGTCATGCTCTTTTTGTAGAGCGGCGGCGCGTGAAGCGCACTCTCCTTAAATCACGTAATGTAATCCTGGTCGACATTAGAATTGACGAGAATCTCCCTCCCTCAACACATTATGTCTATATCAACGATTTGAGCGAAATTGGCATGCGGATAACCACCGATGCTGATATTCCACTGGAGGATACAGTCCGGCTCACAATGATGATAGGACAGCCGACACCTGTTGATCTCCATCCGGTATGGAAGAAAGAGATTGGAAACAAGAACATCATTATCGGTCTTGAGTTTACTGATGATTCTGCTGTCAATGAGGCCGGTATACCTGCTCTGCTCAAGTGGTCTCAGCCCTTCTACGGAAAGAAGTCATTCAGAGTCAACGCGCCAGTCTTTCTGGAAACAGACTTTGAAGAGTCAGAAAAGCGCTTCTACGCCTATGTGGTTGTCATAAGCCCAGGCGGCATGGAGATTATGAATGAATTTCCATTTCCGGAGAAGAAAAATCTAGAATTGACCTTTACATTGAACAAGAAAGTGCCGCCCATCACTGCAGGAGCACGCGTCCTCTTTCAACGTGAAATTACTCCGCTCTACCAGGAGCTGAAACGCTCAAACAACTTCAAAGTGTGGCTGGAGTTCCTGGAACCTGAGCTGGTCAGGCAGCATCTATACGACACACAGCAACGGAATGTACAATCCTCATCACGATAGAGGCCATTGCAGGCGCTTCTGCCTGATAATCGTCCGGACATCCCGGTCTAGACATTGATATTTCCTTCAGAAATGAGAGCCTTACCTTCTACATACAGGGAAGGCTTTAATATGACCATATCCTTGTGTATCGTCGAAGAGTTGTTTCCGCCAAAGTATTTATTGCTTCCTATTGCAATATGCACAGTACCTAGTATCTTCTCATCAAGAAGGCAGTCACCTGTCACCCTTGTGACTCGGGGATTTGTCCCGATGCCCATCTCGGCGATCATATCCTTGTCGCCATCAGCTTCTCTCAGCAGCGAGGCAAAAAGCTCTTCATTTTCCTCCGCTCTGAACTCTACTACTCTTCCCTTATGAAAAGTGAGTCTCAGATCACAGATTCTGCCACCCCGGTGAAAGACCTGATCGAACACGGCCACTCCTTCGGCGCTCACTTCAACAGGCGGCACCCATACCTCTCCGCAGGGCCAGTTCGTAGTCAGATTAAGTGAAGCGAAATCCTCGTCTTCAAAAGACCCTGCATCCAGCAGAATTCTCCGCCCCTCCAGGGAGAAGGTGAGGTCCGTTCCCTTTTCTGACTTTATTCTGATCTCTCTGGCGTTGTCAATAAACTTTGCAATAGACTTCTCACGCTCACGCATTGCCTTTAGATCTATCGCTACAGCATTCCAGAAAAGGTCATGATACTCCTCGAATGAAAGGCCGAGATGTGCTGCCCCTTTCTCAGTTGGGAAGCCCATGGAGAGTGTTCTGAGCTTCCCTGCACGCCGCCGTTCTTCGTAAATCTTCTGAACAGGCATGGATGCCCTGGAAAGAGCGTGGGCACGCTCTTCAGGCAGTTTTGAGAGGAGCAGCGGATCGTCAGATCTCCCTACCGATATCATACAGTCCACCATCTCCATTCTTGTGATGCCCGGTAGAGAGGCCTGCTCCAGATGCTCCACTGGTACTTCAAAGGCCAGTCTCCTGGAGAGCCGATCACTTGCAATATCCAGGACAGGAAAAGCTCCGACACACCTTGTGTGGAGCACTATTTCTTCAAGCAGCTCTATGGCATGAAGGCCTCCATTGATAAGCACAACTTCTCCGGGTGATGCTTTTACTGCTTCCCGCACCAGTTTCCCTGCTACCGCTGTAAAATCAACTTTTATGATGACAATCACTCCCTGTGTTCAAAATAAAACTGCACATCGATCTGTTTTGTTCCGCAGCGACAGCTTACCCGGCGAAATGACAATCCAGAAAACTCTCGCCACAGGTCTCTACAATAAGACAGAGCTCACTATCGGAGAAATCATGTAGATAAAGCCCTTTCCTTTCTCCTTTTTCAAGCCTCTCAATCCTTTCCACCGCATCGTCATTCTCAATCACGCCCATTGCTTTTACTCCTTTCAAGTCTCTGAAGCAGGCTGACCGCTGTAAATATAGTAAAAAAATAACAGGATTAAAGACCAGAATTCTCCAGCCATAACCCCGCATTACCATGTTTCGCCGGAAATTTCCTTACTCCTGTCCGTAGACAGATATTCCAAGAGAGGGCTTCATTCTCTTCTGTCGAAAAGAGATGGGTAAGTCAAATACACAATATAAACCTCTCTCAACGAAAAGCTCAGTATATCCGGAAAGAAAGAAAGGAGAGAAAGATTTCATATGAACCTTCATCATGAGACAGTAATAAGAAATCTCACCGCGCTCACTTCATCGGAGAATCCTGACAGCTTTGTAGTTTTTGTAACTGATGCAATTAAAAATTACTACATTCAGTTTTATTTTGATATCGAGAACAACACTCTAAAAGGAGAAGTGGTAGGTAATGATTTTCTTGCTCCTGCCTGCAGAATAACACCATCACAGATCGAATGGATGAATATGAGAGGCTGGAAAATTCTGGAAGGCGGCAACTTCGGAAAGCAGTGGAGCACCATTGATAATGTCAAATTGCAGGATGTCACCAGAGAGACAATTGAGCTCTTCAGAGTAGTCTTTGGCGCAGACGGGAACACACCTATCACAGTGGAATCAGAGGCTGATGGGATAAGAGAAGGCTCTGTGACAATCGTAGGCGATGGAGTTGTCTCCATAAGCTATGAGATGCCCCCCTCAACAGCTTCCAATGGTACATCAAGCGATACATTCTGCTCCAGTTGCGGTGCTCATCGAGATGCTTACGATAGCTTCTGCAATATTTGCGGGGCAAAATTCGGGTAGAGTGCAGCAATACCCTGTCTGCAGGTGCCTGGCGTCAATTGCAGTAATCGCATGATAAGGAGAGCATAATATGGCGAAACCGAAAAAGTCTGGAAAAACCGAGAATGACATAGTCCCTGAGCAGTTTCCCATGGCTGGAAATGCTGTGGTGTCTCCGTACTGCGACCACAGCGAGCCTCCCTGGAATGTAATAAATAACTACTATTTTAACATAGTCCAGTATTTTCTGAAAGTTGCAAAGACTCTAAAAAAGGACCCGCCTGCCGGATGGCTCAACATAATAGAGGCAGGCCAGATATTCTATGATTCAGAGGGAAATCCAACAGATATACGTCTCCGGGTTGTATCCAATGAGCCTTATGACGCTGTAAAAGAGAAAAACATAGAGCGGATCTACGATATTATACAGCAGTTGAAAAATCCGGACTGCAGACCGGCCATGGTTTTATACAGGTGGCATACAGAGCCTCCCCCAAAGCTGGAAATAACGCTTGATAAGAGCTATGCAATTCGCACTTTTCCCAGAGACACCAGAAAGAATCACTATTCAATGTACAGATTCAACTATCCAGGACTGTTTCCTCTCGAAAACCCTCCGATTGCCATTGGCCAGATGCTGACTGTGTGGAATTTCAAAGGAGTGAAAGACGTTAAACTGCTGCCTCCTCTTCTTTCCTATATGATAAACCAGACATACTGTAAGCCATGACCGGTATTGGAGCAGTTCTTGCGACAGGGGCTTTGGGTCCTGCAGCTGGACTGACAGCGGCAGGTGCTTCAGCCGCTCTCTGGGGAGTGGGAGCATCCCTATTTTCATGCAAATCAAGCTGCCTCCTTAGATTCAGACTTCACAGCCGTTTTTGCTCCCCAGAATGCTTTAGATTCGAGAATCGCAGGTATGTAAACCGGCCACTTTTCTGATAACAACTGCGCACGAAGGTGAATTCGGCCCTCCAGTGTCTCCATCTTCCAGAAGATACCATTTCCCTTGAAGCGGAGGTTTATGACCCGTCGTATACAGCTTTCCATTGCTCCACTCCCCAGGGGTATGCGCTTCTTCTTGAAGGAGGCATACTTCATAAGATCCCACCTCTTCTCAAGGTAAAGCAACTTCCTGGCGACTCTTCGAGCTCTTCTGCCTTTACAGAGACCTTTAACCTCAGCAATGAATTCGTTCACTCTTCCATTTATGAGAAGTCTCTTGGTTTTTTTCAGCCAAGGAGGAATTTGTCTTACCTGGTCCGGGATAATGCCATATCGGCGCTCCCCCGTCAAGGCACTCTTCGCTTTTCGACCGTGACAGACCAGCCCCGATATGGCAAGAAGTGACTAACAGGAAATTTCTGAATGGAAAATGAATTCAGATAGTATATTTAAAAATTAAGGTCAGGTCCCAATTAATTGCTTGACTTTTTAAGAAAAATTGCCGAAGATTGGGTCCACCCCAACAATTCTAAAAAGATTCAGTGGGTCATGGATAAATTTACACAAAATTCCTGACAGGACCATAGTTGGGTTTATTTTATATTTAGGAGAACAATATGGGTTCATTCGGACTGAAGGGTTTTACCAAAACTCTGTTGTTAGTTTTTTTCTGTTTTTTGCTTTTAATGAATTTCTCAACTGTTATTAAAGCTGCGGCCTCAGATGATGAAGGATACTGGAAGCTTGTTAAAGTTGAGCGTAAACTCGATGGATTAAAAGAAAAAAGAGATGGTCATATTGAGGAAACAGGCTTCAAGAGTAAGTTTATCTTTGATTATAAAAGCGAACCCGGACATATAGAACGTAAAATGGTTTTTTATGAATTCGGAGATCTTGTTCAGAGACAGGCGGCATATGTAAAGTGGGCCCAGCCTCCCAAAAAATTTAAACCCGGAGAAAAATGGGATTGGAAATTCAAGGCAGAGATAACTGAAGATTATGTATCTCCTAAAAGAGGTAAGGTGTTTGGGGCTTGGTCTGGTGTTTATATGCTTTATACTGTAAGTGATTCTATTTCCGGACCTGATACATATTTTGGTTCTGAGATTACAATCGGAAAGAGTACAGGTAAAAGTACTTATAATCAAAGTTTAATTGAGTTTCCCCAAAAGTCCGAAGAGTATATAAAATCTCATAAATACCTCAATATCGTTATAAGAGCAACTGTTTTAGGGTATAATCGAGGTGAGGACTGCTATATTTACCGATACGAATGGGTCGATGGAAAGCCGAAGGAGATTAAGGGTAATCTTGTATTGAATGTAAAACACAACTATGGTGGTAGCGTTGGTAAATTAAAAGTAAATATCAAAAATCTGGACACCAATAAAACGCATGAGTTAAACACAGATGATAATGGCCAGATAAAACAACAATTTACAGCAACAACAACAAGTGAGTATATTCGGATAAAGATTGAAAGCTACCAAATAGGTGCCAAAACATTCTACACAATGCCAATGGAGGATAAAAAGCCTTCTTATATCAGAAATACAATAAATTATAAGGTTGACAAAGAAATACATGTAATGGATAAAGAAAAAGACTTTTCAACTAATTCAACAATCAACTTACCGCTTATCGAGGCGATTATGCTGCCTTTTAAATGGGACTATGATAAGAATGAGTGGGTTAGTTGCAATGCAACTATTCTTGCGGGGCCAAAAAAGAAACCAAGAATTTTTATGGCCCTGAAAAAGGATATGAAAAAAGGAAAAGACGGTAGTTATTTTGTAAAAATGTATTTTCCCTGCTCAAATATATTAAAAACCCGCAGATTGTCATTACTGGCCTATGACCCTGCAGACAAAATAAAAGATCTGAAATTTTTAAATATAGCCTTATCCGATCGCAGGCCCGTCAATATCATCACGTTTAATTTATGTGATGTTTGCATGATGATTGCAAGGATTAAACAAAAGATTCAGGATTATTTTACTCCTATAGTTGGAGAGGAACTTGCAAGAAAAATTGCAAACGTCAAATTTGTTTTCAGTCCTAAAGTTAAAGGTGCCAACTATCTTGACGGAGTGATCACTGTTCCGGAAGATTTTGACCTGACATCGGATCAAGCCTGTGATACTATTACTCACGAATGGGGACATCGTATTATGGAGATTCTGGCAGATGATCCCGGAGTCGAAGATAATGTGGGCCTTCCTCATGAACTCTGGAGCGCTTCGCCAAATAAAGAAACAGCCTGGGATGAAGGCAGGGCTCATTTCCTCGGAATTTTACTGTCAAAGTAAGGTGGTCGAGTAGAGACAGGCATCACTGCCTATCCCCCTCACAGAACCGTGCTAGCGCAATTAACGCACACGGCTCCTCATTGCTCCTTTCACAGATTAGAACTTGAATTCTGGTTTTACATCATACAGATTAACATAGATTTTCGGCATGGGAAGTGGGTACTTCTTCAT
>Ga0302251_1000089_pt1 | contig 112539 bp, 96 predicted proteins | sample AAG_RA_Gln_MG_FD_193534 | JGI IMG/M metagenome (GOLD analysis project Ga0302251, IMG submission 193534) | Enriched activated sludge microbial communities from anaerobic digester in WTTP, New Holstein, Wisconsin, United States - AAG_RA_Gln | ecosystem: Engineered > Bioreactor > Anaerobic >... | reverse complement strand
TAATTGAATTGTGATTCTTCTATTTGTACCGGAACCAAATGTATTAAAATCCGATCGTGGCCCGTTGTAGATTTCTTTGCCACGTAGTTTTCCGGGGGTTCGTATGAGGTTTGCAGGATTCGCCATATTGTTCTTTGTGACCTTCCTGCTTTTTGTAATTACGCTTCTTTCTTCTTTTGGTTATGAGCCTATCATGGTGCCTCTCCTCGTTCTTGTGATTACCGGATTTGTGATCGAAAGTGTGAGAGCCTTGCTTTCGGGAAAAACCACTCCCACGGATCGCTCGCATTTTCTGAAGACTATGGTCGCGGTTATGGCCGGAGCCATAGGCGCCTATATCATGAACTGCTCTCTCTCTATCAGCGCGATTATGGCGGCGAGTCTGGTGGGGGTGATCGCGGTCGCGGTCACGAAGAAGTTCGCGGTTGAGGTTTATTGCGGTGCTTTTGTCGGAATGGTTTCGCCCCAGGTTCTGCACGATTTCACCCACACGATATTCGCCGGGCTTATCGCCGGTATAGTCTTCTACCTGGCCAGAGATGTTTTCAACGGTTACGGAGGAAAGCTCGGAACGATAGCCTGCAGCAGCTGGATCATAATGACGGCCATTTCAAGCGTTAAGTTGCTGGATACTCAGGTGGAGATCCGACACTCCGGGTTGAGTATTATGTTTTACAGTCTGGGATCGGCCCTGTTGACGTATATGCTCAGTATTCGCTTTAAAAATGGTCCCGTGCTGGCTTCCAGCGTTGTGAGTCTTGCCGGCGCGGTGATTTTGCCGGCCGTTCACGGCGTGAGCTCCGGTTTGCTGACCGGGGTAGTGATGGCGGCATCCTTTGCCGGAATGTCTTCCAAGGAGAAGATGAGGAACGAACTGGAGATCCTGCTGAGCGGAGCTCTGCTGGGAATAATGTTTATCTATAGCGCGAACCATTTCAACGGCGCCGGAGGAAGACTCGGGACGCTGGCCTTCGGAAGCGTCGTCAGTGCCAGAGGAATTATCTTTCTAATACAGAAGGCCGCCCGAAGGCGGCCTCTGTTGAGCAATTAGGGTTAAGCTTATCTGGGTATCAGGACGGCGTCTATCACGTGTATGACGCCGTTTCTGGTCAGGATGTCTCTGCTGATTATATTAACGTTGTTTATGGTCAGCGTACCGTCCAGGTTTATCTTTACCGGTTTACCATTGACCGTGAAGAGCGATTGCGCTATCTTCAGCTCGGAGAATAAGTATTCTCCGCCTATCACGTGGTAGGTGAGGATCGACTTCAGCTTTTCGGTGTCTTTCAGGAGTCCGTCGATGGTTTCCTGCCCGAGTTTGGCGAAGGCTTCGTCGGTCGGGGCGAAGACCGTCAAGAGGCCTCCGTCAGAAAGCGTCTCTTCTAGACCGGTAGCCTTCAAAGCTGCGAGAAGGGTTGTGAACTGTCCGGCCTGTTCTGCGGCCTCAACGATCGAAGGCAGGCCGCTTCTCCATTCTCGCGGCATCATCACGTGGTCTATCACATGGATCACACCGTTTCCCGTGTCGATATCGCCGATCGTGATAAGGGTGTTGTCAACGCCAAGCCCGGCTTCGTTGATTTTTACGTTCAACAGTTCTCCGTGAAGCGAGCGCAATCCCTTTTCGTTGAGCAGGTCGGCCGTTGTGTACTCTCCCTGCACAACATGGTAGAGAAGCACTGCCTTGAGCCATTGTGGTTCGTTTAGAAGCGCTTCTCTGGTCTCGGCGGGAACTCTGGCGAAGGCGATATCGCTCGGGGCGAAGAGAGTGTACGGGCCGCCACTTCTGAGCGTATCCACAAGGCTGGATTTCTCGAGGGCGAGAACCAGTGTCTCGAGGATGCCGGAATCTCTGGCCACCTGCACCAGGTTGGCCTCTTCTCTGGGGATCATAACGGTATCGATAATATGTATCACGCCGTTGGAGGCTTTTATGTCCTTAACCGTAACCGCGGCTCCGTCGATTTTCAAGCCGCCGCGCGTATCTATCGCCAGAGACTGTCCGTGCAGTGTTTGAAGGGCCGGATAAAGCACTATGCTCTCAAAAGAGTATTCGCCCGATACAACGTGGTAGAGAAGAACGGATCTCAATTTCGAGACGTTATCCAGAAGGGCTTTGACCGTACCCGCAGGAAGGTTTTCGAAGGCTTCGTCGGTCGGGGCGAAGACCGTGAAGGGTCCGCTCCCCTTTAAAACGTCTGCCAGGCCTGCCGTCTCGATGGCCGCGACCAGCGTCTTGAAATTACCGGACTCGACGGCTATATCTACTATATTTTTCTGGGAAAAAGCCACCAGGCTTACGAGGGCAAAGAGAATCAAGATCATTGTTTTCTTCATCTTGCACACCTCCTTTTGGTTTCTGTTCAGTGATATTCTACAACGATTGTACAGGTTTATTTGAGAAGAGAAAAGTCTGGTGCCGGTTCATCTGGCTCTTCTGTAGAGAGCAAGGTTAAATAAAAGAGGCGAGCCTTCGCTGGCCCGCCTCTTTTTTGAGTGTGACTGTATCTATTACTTCTTTGGGGTTTCTTTTTTTGGCTCTTTCTTTACTTCTTTCTTTACATCCTTCTTGCCCGGCATCCTAGCCACCTCTTTTTGTCGCGGCTCATGTCCGCTCCATGAGAATTCTAGCATTATAATCGAACATGCAAATCTCGCAATATCATCTTTCAGGGCAATCCCAACTGACTGCAAGCGTTTAAGGACGAATAGAGACGAAGAAGGCACATTTGTTCTCTGGATATCCCGCTTGCTGGCTTAGCTTTCCGATTATAACTTTCTTAAATTTCTTATTTATTCCATAAGCTTCGTCTAGAGAGGTTTATGGATTTCAATTAGTCTAGAAATTTTCCTTGAAGAATTTATTGAAATGAATAAGAGAGAGTAGTTAGCTGTCTATCGAAGTATCAGGCATCGGCTTTGTTTGTGGCTTTGCTTTTCTGCCTTTCGTAACCGGTTCATAACTGAAAGTGACGAGTTACGTCCGTAACAAAAAGACCGGCCATTCGGCCGGTCTTTCTTCATAATCGTGATATTCAGACGATTATGTTTATTATTTTGTCCTGTACGTATATTATCTTTCTGACAGTCTTTCCTTCGAGCATGGAAGCGAGTTTTTCATCCTTCATGATGGCTTCCATGGCCTTTTCCTGACTGGAGTTCTGCTCGAGCGTCACCTTTCCCCTCATCTTCCCGGATATCTGGACGGGCAGTTCAACATTCGCCATCGAAGCGTATTTCTCGTAACCCGAGGGGAAGCCATCTTCCAGGATGGTTCTCTTCTTTCCGCCCTTTATACTGTAGATCTCTTCACAGAGGAAGGGTGCGAAGGGCGAGAGGAGCTTCGCCATATCAATCACGAGCTGCCTCTCGATCGCGCTCTCTTTTGAGGCCTCGTTGACGAACTCCATTATGGCGGCGATCGCCGTGTTAGGCTTTATGCTGGTTATCGAGTATTCGACCTTTTCAATGGTCTCGGCCATCTTTATCTTCAGGTTCAACGAGCTCTTACCTTCGCCCATGTTAGCGATGTCCCAGACGCGGTTTAGGAATCTCTTCATCGCGTCCATTCCGCTGTCCCTGAAGTCTCCGCCCTCGAGGAAGGTGCCCATGAACATCAGATAGGTTCTGAGGGCATCGACCCCGTGGCTGTCGAAGTACTGGTTGGGGTTGACGATGTTGCCCTTAGATTTCGACATCTTCTCTCCGTCTTTTATGATAAGCCCGTGGCCCCTGAACGATGCGAAAGGCTCTTCGAATGAAAGATATCCCATATCGTGAAGGGCCATCGCGATGAATCTCGAATACATCAGGTGGAGTGTCGCGTGCTCGTTCCCACCGATGTACATGTTCACGGGACACCATTTTTCGACGAGTTCTCTTTCGAAGGCTATTTCCTCGTTTTTAGGTGAGAGGTATCTCAGATAGTACCAGGCCGAATCGAGGAAGTTGTCGGAGACATCGGTCTCGCGCCTGGCCGGGCCTCCGCAGACGGGGCAGGTGGTGTTGACAAACTCGGGGCTTTTGGCCAGCGGCGATTTTCCGCTGCCGTCGGGTATGTAATCGTCGGTTTTGGGAAGCATCACAGGCAGGTCTTCGTCTGGAACGGGAACCGTCCTGCACTTGTCGCAGTAAATCATAGGGATCGGCGGGCCCCAGTAGCGCTGCCTGGATATGCACCAGTCGTGGAGGTGGTAGTTGACCGAGCCTTTGATCGAGGCGTCGATGGTATCTATCCGGTCTATGAAGTCGGTGCTTTTCATGCCTGTGTACCTGTCGCTGTTCATCATGACTCCCTTTTCGGTGTAGGGCAGCTCCGAAGGGTCGCACTCTATTACCTGTCTTATCTCGAGGCCATACTTCCTGGCGAAGGCGAAGTCTCTCTCGTCGTGAGCCGGAACGGCCATGACGGCACCGGTGCCGTATTCGGCCAGAACGTAATCGCCGATCCATATGGGCAGCTCCTCGCCCGTGAGCGGATGGAGCGCGTAAGAGCCGGTGAAGATTCCGTTCTTCGGCCGGGATATAGAGGTTCTGGTCGCCATGTCCATGTTTTTGACGTTGTTTCTGAACTCCTCGAAGGGCTCTTCCATAACGGGAGTTATTAGTTTATCCACCAGCGGGTACTCCGGCGCGACGACTATATAGGTGACACCGTAGATCGTATCGGGCCTGGTGGTGAAGACTTCGATCTTCTCCTCCATTCCTGAAACGTCGAAAGTTATCGAAGCGCCGGCCGATTTCCCGATCCAGGCCCTCTGGAGGTTCTTGGTCGTATCGGTCCAGTCTAGCCAGTCGAGGTCGGAGAGCAATTTCTCGGCGTACTCGGTGATCTTGAAGAACCACTGGCTCATCTCGCGCTTATCCACCTCACTGCTGCACCGCTCGCAATGGCCGTCTATAACCTGTTCGTCGGCCAGGACCGTCTTGCAGGAGGGGCACCAGTTGACGCTGGAATCGCGCTTCTCGGCCAGTCCTCGCTTGTACAGCTGTATGAAGATCCACTGGGTCCACTTGTAGTACTCGGGCGAGGAGGTTATCGCCTCGCTGTCCCAGTCGAATATGTTTCCCAGTTTCTTCAGTTGTTCCTCGCGGAAATACTCTATGCTTTTCGGTGTCAGCTCGGCCGGGTGTTTGCCCACCTTCAGGGCGTAGTTTTCGCTGTGTATGCCGAAGGCATCGAAACCGATCGGTTCGAAGACGTCGTAACCCTTGAGCTTCATGAACCTTCCATATACGTCCGATCCGATGAAAGAGAACATGTTTCCTATATGCAGCCCGGCGGCGGAGGGATAGGGAAACATCATGAGATTGTAGAAAGGCCTTTCGGCCTTATCGAGGTCTATATTAAATGGTTTCTCTCTGGCGTAGTAATCCTGCCACTTCTTCTCGAGCACCCTGAAATCGTACATATGCTACCTCCCCGAATGAGTATAAAGCCTGAGAAAAGCAACTTAGATGGATTATAACATGCGTATGTGAAAGTAAATTTCCAGATGAGCTTCATTCCAGGTCGATCACTTCGATGATCTCTACCATTTTTGCAGATCGACGGCTTTCGATTGCCGGCATGTTCGGACCGACTTTGATCGTCCTGAAATATCCCGGGTCCTCAGGAAGGTAATCTCCGTCGAGTTTGAAAGCTACTATCCAGATCCCGTCGGCGCTTTCGATTTCGCCCGCAGAGTAAGTCGTTTCATAACCGTCGCTCGCAACCGTCCTGATCGTCGAAGTCGGTTTCAACTCGACCAGTTCTCCGACGAGTTTTACCAGCTCCACACCGCCGTACAGCCCACCGTGCTTTCCCCCCGACGAGGTGATGTACTGACCGTAGTTTTCGACGTAATAGCTCTTCGCTTCTAGATCTGCTATCGTGAACTCTCTTTCCAGTCCACCGGCTTTAAGCACCAGTGAAACCGAGAGACGGGGATCTTCGTAAGAGTACCGTTCTGTATCCAGTTCGATAGATGCCAGTCCTTTCACCCACAGTTTTCCGGAGATCTCGCCCACAATGGCCGGCGCGATCTTTTCGCCGTTCTCTTCATCGGCTATGAAAATAGCCTCGATCGGTACGTCAAGAGTATTGAAGGTAACCGAATAGCCATCGACGGAGGTAAGTGTTATATCGAAGCCGCCCTCCCAGAGTTCTCTGTACTGTGAGAACCGCTTCTGCTCATCCTCTCTGGCGGCCGCCACGACTAGCCACAGGGGAATGGCCCTGTATGTATTCGTTTCTCCCTTTCTTTCGAGAGATATCTCCACGTAATGTCCCCCGTCCGCCTCGTCTGCCTCGAAATCGATTGAGGAGATTTCCTTCTTTCCGCTTCCCTTGATTTCGACCGTCCAGTCGGGCGAAGGGCCCGGAAAGGCTGCAGTTTCCATTATCAACGGGGAGACTGTTCTCGAAGTTTCTATACGAATCGTCGATACACTCTTCACCATCAAACCCTTGGATGAGGGCAGGCCATCGTAGAAGTGTGAGTACTCCTCCCCGAGCGAAGCGAGCATGTCTTCGTTCGATACCTCGCCGTCGTCGGGCACGAAGATGAAGTAAGGCTTTTCCTCCCTGTATCCGATGTAAGGATTGCCCAGGGCCGTTCTACCGTAGATGGCGCCGAAAGGGAAGAGTTTCGAATATCCGTCGTCGGCCTCTATTTTCAGCAGGTCTCCTTCTCTCATACCACCGACATATTCGAGGACGGAGATCAGAGGAATCGCCTCGTATTCGATGTAATCGCTGCCATTTCGATCCGAAGACGGTTGCGGTCCCTCGAAACGGGTTACGACTCTCAGCGAGGGAAAATCGCCCCTGTCGAAGACAAAAGTCGAATCGTTGCAGGTAACGGTAATCCCGGCTATCGAAGCGATCGCAATTAACACCGTGAACATGATAGCGAGTAGATTTTTCATTGAACACCCCCTGAATTTTCGTCTATGATTTTCTGGCCCTTCTCGAGCACTTCTCTCACTCCCAGTCTGTCGGATATGGCCAGCCTTATCAGTTTCCACATGGTGTCTTTGTAAAGTTCGTACAGCGGATCGGCCGGTAGCGGGTAGCCTCTCTCGAGGCTGCTGGATATAGCAAAGTTCAGTTCCATCCCGTCCAGCGCTTCCCTTCTCGAGGGGATCTTGTAGGAAGCTTTGCAGAAGCTCGCCTGCACGTACTTCGATGTGAGGAACTCTATCAATCTCCTGGCCAGGATGGGGTTGCGAGTCTTTCTTGTTATGGCCAGGCCTTTGTAATCCAGAACGGGCCTCAAAGGTTCGGGATAGGGAGCCAGTCCGAAATCCATCCCTATTCTCTCGAACTGTTCTATCATGTAGGAGCCCGAGAGTATTATCCCGACCTTTCCCGAAGCGAAGAGAGTGACCATCGGGTCGCGCTCGAGAGCCCTGAAGGTTCCGTCGTCGACCCTCTCGACGAGATAGCCGAGGGCCTCTTGAGTGGGCCCATCCAGGACCGTAACTCTTCCATCCTCGATCAGATCTCTCTTGCCGAATCCAAGCTGGAAAGGGATAAACCAGTAGGCCGAGTAAATGTTCCAGCCGGCCCCGCCGCTCCCGGGATCTTTTGAAAGGTTCTCGAGATCTTCGAGCGTCCATCCGGGATCGATTTCCCCTACGAGTCCACGGTTGTAGAACACCAGCTGGCAATCGAAGTAGAAGGGGATGGCCCACGATCTCCCTTCATAGTTGAACGAAGACAGCCCCGACAGACCCTGCACGGGAATGTAATCGAGAGATTGAATGGCCTCCTCATATACCAGTCGCGAGATGTCGCTCGACTGAACCATGATCACGTCTGGAACTTCGCCGCGTGCCCTGACAACGGAGACGAGTTTGCTCGAAGCCTTCGGGACTTCCCGGGTTTCGATTCTGAGGCCGTTGATAGAGGAGAATCTCTGGATCGACTCTTTGAGGGCGGTTATACCCTCCCAGTCAAGCCACACTTGGAGGTAATCGTTATCGATGGGTTCGCCATAAACGGCCACGGAAAGTATCTTTACGCCTTCTCCCTCCAGATGGAGAAACCAGTCGCCCTCCTCCCACACGAGAAGCGAGTCCATCGGTACGTCGGACAATCGGCCCCTTTCGGTTTCCAGAAAACACCCATCTCTCTCGACGACCGGCGGGAGAATCTCCAGAAGCGGTATCGCCTTTCCTTGGGGAAGGTCGTAGCAGTACTGGAGTAGTGACCCGTCCCAGCTCCTGATCGACTCGTCGTTCAGCAGCACTTCGAAAGACAGGCATGGCAGATTCAGCAGCAGCCACAACAGGACTGTCAGCTCGCGAAGCTTCAAAATATACCTCCTTTCCAAGCACGGGAGGCATGACCGTTTCCAGTCATACCCTATCGGCATTTCTCCATGGGAGACAGCGAACTCCTTTCAGGAGGAAATGCTCGGAGGATTATTCATAATTCTCCGATAACGGAGTCTTGCCCAGATACCCTCTAAAAGTATAGAATATGACGCCCATGACAAGCAAGTTTATTGTGGCGGCCGCACCGAATAAGTTCCACTGCGGATTGCCCGAACCGAGACTGCCGACGTAGGTGTAGAGCTTGACTCCCATCGTGTATTTGCTGTCGCTCAGAATGAATAGAAGCGGCGCCAGGAAACCGTTCCAGGCGCCCAGAAAGGCCACTATGAATGAGGTTGTCAGCACCGGTCTGGAGAGCGGCAGAAGTATCCTGAAACCGAAGGCGACCGGTCCGACCCCGTCGATCTTCGCCTGATCCTCCAGGCTCTCTGGCACGGACTCGAGGTAAGTCCTTATGGTGAAAACCGAAAAGGGTATGGCGTGAGAGATGTAAACCAGGACCACCGGAAAATAACTGTCTATCATTCCCATCGTTCTGAATATGGAATACAGCGGAACCAGAGTGTGCATACCCCCTATCACGCCCACGGTGTTCAATATGACAATGGCGATGTCCGAGAGCGAGTTTTTGATCTTCCTCAAAGCGAGAGCTAACTGAAATGTGAGCAAAGGCACGGCCAGTCCAGTAACGAGAGAAACGAAAAGTGTGTTTAAAAGTGTTGAGATTATCCCCTCCTCTCCTACCACCCTCACGAAATTATCCAGAGTGAAATATCTGGGGAGAAATGAATCTATGTACGTTGTCGAGAGTCCTGATAAGCTTATCCAGACGAGAACGAGAAGGGGGAGGACAGAGGCGATCAGTGCGCCCGCCAGCACGATCCCGGTGAGAAGTTTCAGAGCTCTATCGCCGCTTTTTACAACGGCTGCACCCTCCCTCTCCCTTCTGAGTATCAGAAAGACCATCAGGGAGATTATCGTGGCGGCGTTGAAACCGCGGAGAAATCCGTTGAACAGGCTGAGCAGAAGACCGGCTACGATATCGCCGATGAGGATATATTTGAACAATCCCCTCTTCCATACAGCGAGTAGGTACAGACCTCCGAAGACGAGGCCAGTGTAGCCGCCGAGCGTGGTCTGCGCCGCTACCACAAGTATAATCAGAAGGTGAGCGTTCAGTTCGACCCTGCTCGAGAGGAACCAGAGAATCATCACGAAGGCCACCAGCAGAAGCGTCAAAACCGAGTAAGCCGAGGCGATGCCCGTTGAGCTGCGACCGGTGAAAATGTCGTAAATAAATATATCCAGCGTTGTAGTGGCGCCGATTATGCTCCTCTTCGTGAAACCAGACACCAGTGGAGGACCGCCGTCGGTCATGAGAAAAACCACCGTGAACTCCTTCAAGAACTTTATGAAGTTGATCGTGAACATGGTTATCAGGGCCGGCCTCATCATGGGTAGGTAGATACTGAAAGCCTCTGTCGACAGGCTCCCGCCATCGATCTTCGCGGCATCGACAAGACTGGTTTGAACGGTGGCCATCGAACCCCAGAGAACGAAGACAGTCAGCGGCAGGCTGAACCACACGCTGACGAAGAGGGCGGCGAGGAACGACGCGACCGGGTCGGTGAGAAGGTTTATATCGATGCCGATCAGATTGAGTATCGAGGTGCCGCCTCCCCCGTGCACAATGGCTCTCCATATCGGCACACCGATATAGACCGGCAGTCCCCACGGAACCAGCAGTGCCAGGTAGATCAATCGCCATCTTCTGGCCCTGTTGAGGTGATGGGCTATCAAAAAGCCCAGCGAGAGCGATAGCAGGGTGTTGAAAAGGGCCCACACGAGTGAGATCTTCAGGCTGTACATGAAACCCTGATCCTGAAGTATGTAATGGAAGTTCAAAAGGCTCGGTGTTCCGTTTATTATCACGGCGTCGGAAAAGGCCGTGAAGATCGGCAGGAACCCTATAAATACCACTATTGTTATTGCGGGAATAACGAGGATGAACTGCATCTCAACCTCCCGAAAACCTCCGAACCAACGGGATGTTTCGCTGAAAAAATTCAAAAATCAATGAACAAGTATAAATTTAACGGTACGCATATTATAATGCTAATGTCCATTTTCAAGGAGGATTTTACGACAAATCCTGACAGGAGGTGTTTCTCTTGGACACGAGGAAGAGGCTTTACAAATCGCGAAGAGACAAAGTGATCGACGGCGTCGCCGGTGGAGTGGCCAGTTATCTGGGTATCGATCCGGTGATAGTTCGCCTGATATTCGTAGCCCTGATTTTCGCCGGCGGAGCCGGACTGATAATCTACATCATCGGTATGTTCATAATCCCGCGTGAACCTTTGAACAGCGAGAACAACGTTGTCATAATGGACGAGGAAGGCAAACCAATAGAAGACAAACCCGGTGTGGAGATATCCGACGACAAGAGCAAGATAATAATAGCCGTTGTGCTGATAATATTCGGTATCGCTCTCTTGCTCGGCACATTCACACCATGGAATATCTTCAGCGGCGTGTTCTGGAAGTTCGTCATAGGAGCCGTTCTGGTGGCCGGTGGAGGATTCGTCATCTACAAGTCCATCAACAGGAGATGATAGCATGAAACTCGCGATGGGGTTGATATTTGTACTTGTGGGGATACTGCTGATTTTCGGTATCTTCACCGGCGACACTCTTTTGAACGCCTTCGTCAACCTTATTAACTACTGGCCCATAATCCTCGTTTTCATAGGGTTGAGCATACTGTCAGGAGTGAAGGGACTCAAGTGGCTGAAGTACTTGAACGCGTTGCTAACGGTCTGCTTCATACTCTTCATCTTCTTCTGGCCTTCGGCCTTCCTTTCCGGCAGCAGAACCGTATCGGAAACGACCCTGCTGGAAACGGCCGAAGAACTCACGGTTGTGGAGATACAGATCGATCTACCCATGGTGAACATAAGGATCGAAGCTATGGAAGCGGCCGCTCCGCTTTCCACCGTAGCCCATGTGGATTACAAGATCAGGGGCGCCGGTCTGAAGATCGAGGAGAGCGGCAGTGCAACTTTGAAGAAATGGACCCTTAAGGCCGATTCGAATCTATCCTGGCTGACTTCGAGCACCATGGTTTTGAAGCTCAACCCGGCCTACAAATACATAATCAAGCTGAACACGGCGGCCGTCAACGGGAGTTTCGACATCGCCGGTTTGAAAGTCGAGGAACTGGATGTCAATTGTGCCGTACTGAAGGCCGATTTCAGAGTCCCCGCCGTCTCGAACTCCAGGATCGAAGTTAAGACCGCGATCTCGAACGGCGATATCTTCGTGCCGGAAAATGTGCGGGCCTTTTTGAGAGCGAGGGCGGCCATAAAGAACGTGAAGTCCGACCTCAACAAGACCGGTTCGGGAGAGGAATACATCTACGAAGGCACCGGAAACGAATACAACACCAACCTCTCCTTCGAGAGCGCCATCCTCAATCTGAAAGTATTACGCTGAAAGAATACAGAGAGTCTTTTTGTGGACGGAGATCTCCATCGGGAGCTTCCCGACGACTTCTCCGTCCATCTGTATGATAACGTCCCTGTCACTGCTCACGGAAATTCTCTCCGATACATGATGACAGACCGCGTCTATCTTCAGATGCTCGCCCTTGTAAATCTTGGGAAAGTGGTACAGCAACCTGATCTTGGCCATCTTGGCGACCCCGATTATGTCTATGAGCCCGTCGTCGACGACGGCGTTCGGCGCTATCCTCATGCCTCCGCCGAAGTAATTCCCGTTGCCCATGGTCAAAAAGTAGTACCTGTCGGAGAACTCGCCGCTGTCTATGGTGTAGTTGAGCCTGTAAGTTCTGGTGGTTAAAAATTCGATCAAGAACGATAAGAGGTAGGCCATTTTACCGCTGGTTTTGAACCTCGAGCGGTTCATCCGATTGGTCACCGCCGCGTCGAAACCTGTTCCCACGACGTTCACGGCGAATCTCGCCGCCTTTTCGCCGGAGAAGGCTCTGTACCTGACTTCGAAGAGATCGACGTGCCTGGCTTTGCTACCGCAGGCGATATCGACCATCTTGCCGTAGTCCCGCGTCAGGTCGATGCTTCTGGCGAAGTCGTTGCCCGAACCGACCGCTATCATGCCGAGCATGGCGCCGGACCGGCTGTTCATGATTCCATTCACGACCTCGTTCAGCGTACCGTCGCCCCCGACGCTTATTATTCTCTCGTAATCCCCGTGATCGGACACGAAAGACATCGCGTCTCTCTGGCCGGTAGTGACATGCAGATCGAAATCTCCCAGTTTCTCCCTTATCATTCCCTTTATGGTCGTTTCGAAATCCTTCCCCGATTCACCGTGACTGGCGTTGGGATTAACGACAACCAGAGTCTTCATAAGGATCTACCCCCAGAAAGTCAACGATAAGAAATTCTATCACAGATTTCCAATCATGGTCTCGAGCTTTTGTACGATGAAAGTCGCGACATCCTCGGCGAACGAACCCGGTCCGAACCCGGCGTCGTAACCGAGCTCCTTGGCAAGTTCGTGAGTGATCCTGGCTCCGCCCGCTATGAGAATTATCTTTTTGCGAAGATTCTCGCCCTCCAGAAGTTCGACGAGATCGGTCATATTCTTCAGATGAACGTTCTTCGCCGTAACTGTCTGGGAGACCAGTATGGCATCGGCTCCGACCTCGATAGCTTTGGCCACCAGCTCTTCGTTCGGCACCTGGCTTCCCATGTTGTAGGCCTCGAAGTTGCGGTACCTCTCCAGCCCGTAATGACCGGCGAAGCCTTTCATGTTCATTATCGCGTCTATCCCGACCGTATGGGCGTCGGTTCCCGTGCTGGCGCCAACCACCACCACTTTTCTTCTTATCCTCTCGTCTATGAATCTGTCGATCTCTTCCATCGACATCTTCTCGAGGGAGAGTTTCGGGACTTTTATTGACGAGTAATCGACTTCGTGTATCGACACGCCGTAAGCAACGAAGAAGGTGAAGCCTTCCGATATTTCCCTGGAAAAGACTATCTGCGGCTCTTTGAAACCCATCTTTCCCAGAAGAAGCCTGGCCGCCTCGACGGCCTCCGGTCCGTTCTGTACAGGAAGAGTGAAGCTTAGCTGGACCTTTCCGTCGTTCATCGTGTCGCCGTAAGGCTTGATTCCTGTTGGATCCAGCGCTCTATCAGGCTTTTTGTTTTCCAAAGAGTAACCGCTCATCTGCAATACCCCCCAAGCATTTTCTCAAGGAATGGATTTCTGTAACGCTCCCCTTTCAAAACAACTCCCGGCAGTCCCTTGCCTCCCTCGACCGGTCGCCTGACCCCGGCAAAGACTCCCCTCTCTAGCGCCCTGAAGAGACCGTCTTCCTCTATTTCCGCGAGAAGCTCGAGTGCCTGATCGAGCACCTGGTTCGCCCTGGCGTGGATTATTCCATCCTTCTTGAAGACCACTTCCTCCCCCAACGCGCGCATGTTGTTGAATATGTACTTCGCGTTCTCTATGGCCAGATACCTGTCTCCCATGAAGGGCGTGTGTATCGCCTCGGTCAGCATTCCCAGAAGCTGTATTCCCTGGTTGGTCCAGATCGAAACGACGTTGAACAGGGCATTCTGAACATAACCTTTGAAGATGTTACCGGTCATGAACTTGGTGGGGGGCATATACTTCAGCGGTGCTCGGGGAAAGATCTCCCTGCTCATCTGAGCCTGGGCCAGCTCATACAGAAAGCCGTTCTCAATATCCGGGTCCATCTCGAAGGCGTGACCGAGTCCCATCTGTTCTTCGGGAATACCGGCAATCAGGGCCAGTCTCTCGTTTATGAACTGGGACGCCAGAACCGTGTGGGCTTCCTGGTAGGCGTCGGCGGTGGTAAGATAGTTGTCCTCGCCGGTGTTTATTATCACCCCCGCGAAGCCGTTTATGACTCTGGAGAAGAACTGGTCGATCAATGTCCGCTGCATGTTTATATCCCTGAAGAGTATCCCGTAAAGGGCGTCGTTCAGCATCACGTCGAGACGTTCCATCGCACCCATCGCGGCGATCTCCGGCATGCACAGACCCGAACAGTAGTTGCATAGACGTATATATTTACCTACCTTTTCGCCCATCTCGTCGAGGGCGGCCCTCATGATCCTGAAGTTCTCCTGGGTGGCGTAGGTTCCCCCGAAGCCTTCCGTCGTGGGGCCGTAAGGGACGTAATCCAGCAGACTCTGGCCGGTCGATCTTATTACCGCCACTATGTCGGCTCCCTGACTTACGGCCGCCCGTGACTGAACGACGTCCTCGTAGATGTTTCCGGTCGCTACGATCACGTACAGGTAAGGCCGCGGTCCTTCAGCGAGTCTGTCGATGAGAGCCTCTCTCTCGGACCTTCTGTCGCGTACCTTCTCGACGGCTCTTTGGGCCAGGGGATCCAGAAAACCATAGACCTCTTCTTCTCCGCCGTAACTCATGCTCAACAGGTCGAGCCGGCCGGCCGATATCTCTTCGGCTATTCTCTGGGGAGATAGTCCCGTCTTCATCATGGCGTTCGCGATGCAATACGAAGCGCCTTCCTGGAGCAGGTTCCTGGATGCCAGATGCTCTACGACGACGTTCGGCAACGGTACCCCGTAAGAGTCCACCCCGTCGATACCCATCAGCCGGCAAACGGCCCGCTCGACGCTCACGGTAGTTCTCCCGGCCACGAAATTCTGAACGCCGTCGGCGATGCTCACCGCCAGTTTTCTTGCCCGTTCAACTTTTCGAAAATCGAGATCGAGTTTACTTTTCATTCTTTCCTCCATAAGTGCTTTTCTACCAGCTTTAGAAAATCATCGTCCATCCCGAGCAGCCGGGCTATGACCGTTCCCTCCCTCGGAAAGCCGCAAAATTCATCTATCTCCTGTACCGTGTGATCTATATAGAAAGAGATATCCCGTCGCTCTCGACCTGCGAGTTTCTCGTGGTCCAGACCTCTGACCATGAGCATCTGGATCTCCCTGTTTTCTAGCGCCTCTTCGTAGTGCGAAGAGAAGACGGCCCTGCAACCGTTCCCGCGACCGAGGTACTCCATCGCCGCCAGCAGGAAGGCCGGTCCTTCCAGCGGATTGGTGTTCTTTCCGATTTCGTCGAAGAGAAAGAGCCCCCTCTCTCCACGGGAGACGATACCGACCGCTTCCTTCAAGAACTCAACCTCTCCGGCGAAGGAAGAGAGGCCGTTTTCGAACGACTGGTGATCGCCGCTGTAATAGACTATTCTGTCGTACGGAGTCAGCGAAGCCTCCTTCGCCGGAACGAAGAAGCCATGCTGGAACATCGTCTGGGCTAGCGCCAGCGTCCTCAAAAAGAGAGACTTCCCCGTCATATTGCCCCCGATCACGAGGGCCAATCTCCGCAGAGAGAGAGAATAGCTCTGGAACTCTTTATTCTTTTCCGAAAGAACACTGGCCACTTCGGGGTTGAAAAGACCTTCGAAAGAGAAGGCATCCTCCACTATCGAAGGTCTCGCCAGTTTGAGCCTCTCATTCAAGATCGCTTTGGCCAGCGTCAGATCGATATCGCCCACCCTGTTCAAAGAAAGCGATAGAGTATCTGAAAAGCCTTCCAGCTCTTTCGAGAGCCGGGCCCTGACTTTCGACTCCACCCGAGCGTTCATCTCCAGCAGATCGGCCGCTCTCTCCCTGTCGTGCGGATCGTCGCTCCTCTGACATTGCGCGATTTTCCTCCTCAGTTCCGGCAGCGAACCATCGAAGAGATCGGAGATGTAGAAACTCTCCAGCCCCGTCTTTTCGGGATCGAGAAGATCGATCACGGTCGAAAGGTCGGGAAGTCTCATCCAGCCCGGACAGTCGCCGAGCCGTTCTCTGAGTTTCTCGTTCCAGATCGCGAAGCTCTTTATTTCGAAGAGTTCCACGTCGTCAAGCACCGCTCCGGCCGCCAGGTTTTCCAGAGTGGCCGAGATATCCCTGAACCTCGAGATGATCGAAACGACTTTATCGGGGTTGGCCGCCATCTCTTTCAGATCCTCCTGACGGTCGTACTCCACCTCTATCCGGCCCCGCTCAGTCAGAAAAGAAATATCGTAAAGCCTCTTTCTACCCATTGGGGTTAATGTCTCGACCAGTCCCTTTATATAATCAAAACCGCAGCCGGCCGAAAGATTCATCTATCTTCCTCCTCCAAAATGTTGAAGACCGGTACCGGCAAAAACCTCTCCAGCGTTTCTTTCAGCTGACCGGATCTCAGGGAGTAACCCGAAGGCGATACGGGATTGAAAGTAACGGCCAGAAGTCGCGCACTGTGGAGCACGTTAACGCTGCCGCCGTGCCTCTGGAAAGATCTCAACGATTCTTCGTCGACGAAGATCCTCGAGAAGTCCCTGACCACCACCCTGACACCCGGCGCCGCGAGCTTTCCAAGAGCTCTGGAAGTCAACGAACCGTTCACGTAAACGGTTCTCCCTGAAAGATCGAGGCCCGACTCCATGGAAAGACTCGAAACCGCGAGGAGTTTCACTTCCGGTCCATCCACAGTCCAGACGCCGTTACCGAGCCCTTCCATTATATCGCCCGCTTCCTTTTCCACCCCGGGCAGAGTGATGATCTTCACCTGATGTATGGTTCTCCTCACGATCTCTCCCGAACTGATCGAAAGGGCCGCACCCGTCGCCAGAATTATGGCGTCGGCCACCGCCGGCGAGCCGGGGCTCAGTCTGGACGTAGAACTGTCAACAAGGACCCTCCGAGCGCCGAACTCTCTGAGCAGCCTCACCGTTTGCGATAGGTAATCTACTATGGAAGGGCCGGAGATTATGATTTTTCCGTCGGACCGCGCCCTCGCGAAAACGGTGCGCCCCAGAGGGGAGCGGAACTCTCTGACATCCAGAACGGTGGCCGGAAACCGGCGAGACCGGAAATCCTTTTCAGACGTTGCGAAAAGGTTGCCCCTGCGAAGAGTAATCTCGGGTTTTTCGGTGAGATATACCTGATCGTACCTCTCCCCCTCCAGACCGACCGAGGTTATCCCGGTGACGTCCGATTCGCCGGACAGTCCCTTTATAAGATGGTTCAGAACGACCGTCTTGCCGGTGTTCTTCTCCATCCCGACGATCGAGACGACCGGATGAAGGCTTGCAAGTTCGATCAGGCGTGACACTTTTTCACTCTTGCGTGAAGAGGAGAAGCGCCTCCCCGTCAACGGCGATCTCTCCGGATGATTTCTTTACTGTGGTCCTCACCAGCAGTCTCTTCTTCTCTTCGATCTTCTCCAGCAGCTCTATCTCGATCTCTACCTCCTCTTCGAGATAGATCGGCTTGAAAAACTTCACGTCCTGCTTCATGTATATAGAACCGGGCCCGGGAAAGTCGTTGCCCAGTATGGCGGAAATTATCCCCACCGACAGCATACCGTGAGCGATTCGACGCCCGAAACGTGTCGTTTTCGCGAACTCTCCGTCCACGTGGACCGGATTTTTATCGCCCGTTATAGCGGCAAAGGCATCGACCATTTCCGTCGTTATTATCTTCTTGACGGCGTACTTTTGACCTACAGTGAACTCATCGTATATCATTTCAGCACTCTCTTTTCCTTCCAGAGTTTTATTCTTTCGCGTCTCTGCAAAACCGTTGGCTCGAAACTGAGACCGTTTCCGTAAAGAAGATCGGAAACTCCCGTGAAGGTGTATTTCTCTTTATAAAGACCGTCGTCGACATCGCTGACGGTATCCTCCGGTTCGTGGTAGGTCGTTATAACGCCCTCGTAATTTCTCAACACCACAACCCTGTCGGATTCGGAGATGTTGTACTGCGGCATGACTCTGATCTTGCCGCCTCCCCCCGGAGCATCGACGACGAAGGTCGGAACGCAGAAGCCGGATGTGTTTCCGATCAGGGCCTCCATAATGCCAATGCCCTTCCTGATCGAGGTTCTGAAATGTCCGATCCCCTGCGAGAGATCGCACTGGTATATGTAGTACGGCCTGACCCTTATCTCCACGAGCCTGTGGACCAGTTCCATCATTATGTAAGGCGAATCGTTTACTCCCCTGAGGAGAACCGATTGATTGCCCAGCGGTATGCCTCCGTCCGAGAGCATTTCGCAGGCCTTCTTCGAATCGGGCGTTATCTCCAGCGGATGGTTGAAATGGGTGTTGATCCACACGGGATGATACTTTCTCAGCATGGCGACCAGTTCGGGCGTTATCCTCTGGGGCAGGACCACCGGGGCTCTGGTGCCCAGCCTTATTATCTCCACGTGGGGTATTCTGCGAAGCTCGCTCAGTATGTACTCCAGGAAGTCGTCTCCCACAAGCAACGCGTCGCCGCCCGAGAGGAGAACGTCCCTCACCTCGGGAGTTTCCTTTATGTACTCCACGGCCGCGTCTATCTCCTTCTTGGTCCTGGGCCTGTCTAGCTGACCGGCGAATCTTCTCCTCGTGCAGTGCCTGCAGTACATCGAGCACTGATCGGTGATGAGAAAAAGCACCCTGTCGGGATAGCGGTGAGTCAGACCGGAAACGGGCGAGTCCTCGTCTTCGTGGAGCGGATCGACCATGTCCCACCTGTCTATGTTCAACTCCCTGTCTGTCGGAACGGCCTGCCTCCTTATAGGACACCTCTCGTTTCTCGGGTCCATGAGAGTTGCGTAGTAAGGAGTGATGGACATTCTGAGCGTTCTCAGACACTCGGAAATGCCCAGAGCCTCCTCCTCGGTTATCTCTATTACCTGCCGGAGCGCCTCGACGCTTTTCACCCTGTTTGCCACCTGCCAGCGCCAGTCGCTCCACTGCTCGGAGGTGACGTCTTTCCAGAGCGGGATATCTCTGTAATCTCTCATATGTCTCACCTCAAACGTATAATCTCTCGAACAACTCCCTGATGGCCACGGACTCTCTCAAAATGTCCAGCGCGAGGGAAGCGTGGCCCCTGGTGTAACCGTTACCGACTATCATGGTTATATCTTTACCGACGCCTTCGGCTCCGAGCGCGGCTCTGGCGAAAGAGGTCGCCATGCTGAAGAAGTAAACGATCCCCCCCTCGCGGGTGACTAGAATCGAGCTCATCTCGGTCGCCTGAACGTTGACGTTGTTTATCACGACATCGCAGAGGGCCTCTCCAGTGATCTCCTTCACTTTCTCGTACACCTCGAGCGGTCTGGTGGCGTCGGCGACTATAGTATGATCGGCCAGACCCATTCTCGAAAGTCTGTCGGCGTTTTCGGGCGAATACTCGACCGCTATAACCCTTCCTCCCGCCCCCGCTTTCTTTTTGGCCTGGTAACAGCAGAGCAGGCCGGATTTTCCACCGGCACCGATCACCGCCACGTTCATTCCCGGCTTCACCAGTTTATCTACCTGGGCAGGCGCACCGGCAACGTCCAGAATGGCAAGGGCCAGTCTGTCGGGCATATCTTCGGGCAGCCTGGCGTAGATGCCGCTCTCAAAAAGCACGGCTTTGCCGCGAATATCTACCTGGTCCTTATCCATGTGGATCTTCCCTATCTTCTCTATCAGGAGAGGCGTTAAAGACAGCGAAACCAGGGTCGCTATCCTGTCGCCCGCTTCGAGGTCCCTGCCCTTCAGGAGACTCCCTATCTCCGCGACTCTTCCGATCAACATGCCGCCCGACCCCGTGACCGGATTCTGGAGCTTTCCCCTGCTCCTGACGATATCTGTTATCATAGCGGCGACGGCTTCTTCACTGTCGCCACAAACACTCTTTATCTGCGTGAAACTGGCAGAATCGACGTTGAGCGTCTGCACATCTATCAGTATCTCATTATCCCTTATGCGGGGCGTGTTATCAATGCGTTTCGCCGCCTGGGGAAGACTCCCCTCCGGCTCGATGACTCTGTGGCTTCCGAACGGACACCCTTTCATGCTTACCTCCCGCCTCAGTTACTTATTCCCAGTATGGCTCTGGCCTCGTCAGGAGAGGCAATCTCTCTTCCGTACTCCCTCGCGATTCTGGCGATACGTTCTACCAGCTGGGCGTTGGAGGTCGCCAGCTCGCCTTTCCGGTAGTATATATTATCTTCGAACCCTACCCTTACGTGGCCGCCCATCGGTATGGCGTGGACCGCCAGCGGAAGCTCGTAACGCCCGATACCGGCCACCGTCCAGGTGCTGCCTTGAGGAATAGATCTTACCATATGCAACAGATCTTCTATGTTACCGGGGCATGCGCCGGGTACGCCGAGAACGAAATCGAAATGAACGGGCGGTACGAGCAGCCCTTTCTTCACCAGTCTCAGGGCGTTTTCTATCATTCCGCGTTCGAAAATCTCTATCTCAGGCTTTATTTTACGCGAGAGCATCTCCCGCGCGAAATGCTCTATGATCTCCTGAGAATTGAAAAAAACGTCGTCTCCGAAATTGCAGGTCCCGGTCGAGAGCGTCGCCATCTCGGGATCGAGCTCTAGGGGGCCTCCTCTCTCCTGTGCGGTGTGCCATACCGCGCCGCCGGTGGAGGGCTGGAAGATGATGTTGCACTTTTCGGCTATCCTCTCCCGGATCTCTGCGTACGCCTCTTTTCTCTGGGTGGGCTTGCCGTCCATGTCGCGCGCGTGAACGTGAATTACGCTCGCGCCGGCGTTGTAACAGTCGTAGGCCGCCTGCGCGATCTCCCCGGGCGTTATCGGCAGGGCCGGTTGTTGCTCTCTGGTCACCTCGGCCCCAGTCAGGGCCGCCGTTATTATGAGTTTATTCATCTTTTTGCCTCTGCTTATCCAGCGGAACCACACATGTACCGCTCGCCCTGCAAACGACGACGGGCTCGTCCAGCACCTCGGCCGCCGAATCGCTTATATCAGGTCTGGCCTGTATAACCTTTGTAGCCGTGAAAACCATCTTTCGAGATGTCCTGCCCCTGGAAACTATCTCGCCCGTGACCTCTATATAATCGCCGGCGTACACGGGAGAGAGGAATTCGATACTGTCGTAGGCCCTGAACAGTCCCTCGTCGCCATCGTTTCTTATAAGCAGCTCGGTCGCAACATCGCCGAACAGCTGCAGGAGCTTCGCCCCATCGACTAGATTGCCTCCGTAGTGAGCGTCGTGAAGGCTCATTCTGATCCTGAGAATCACTTTGTTCACTTTGCATACCCCCTTTATACAATTTTGCCTTTTCGAGTCTGCCCTGGCAAAGTTGACCAACACCGGTTAGAGGCATGTGGAACTCAATATTGTACTCTATGTCCTTCTTTCTTTATGGTCATGCGTCATTTACCGCTATAACTCCCCGTAACCTCCGTGGAAAGCAGCCATTTTCTGGTATGCTATTAACAGCGAATCGAGAAAAAGGGGGAGAATTTATGGTTAAGACCCTCATCATGGCGGGAGGTATCGGCGAGCGACTCTGGCCCGTGAGCAGCGAGAAGAGACCTAAGCAGTTCCACCATTTCGGATCGGCCAAAACCATGATTGAAGAGACCATCGAAAGAATGGAAAAACTGACGAGCGAAATGCTTATTATCACTACCAGAGAGCAGTTCCCCTTGATCCAGTACTACACCCCTCTATTCAAGGGAGATAACGTCATATTCGAACCGGCCGGAAGAAACACTGCACCCGCGATCGCCCTCGGGAGCACCAGGTTCGAGGACGACGACATAATGGTCATAGTCCCGTCGGACCACATAATCAGGGATGAAGAAACCTTCCTGCGGACCATTAAGACGGCCATAGAATACGCCGGTGAACACGAAGCGCTGGTAACTATCGGAATCACTCCCACCTCACCCAACACGGGCTACGGTTACATAGAGAGGGGAGCCTGCCTGAGCGAGCACGAAGAGGTTTTCGCCGTCAGGAAGTTCCATGAAAAACCGGATTACGAGACGGCCCAGCAATACTTCCAGTCGGGTAAGTTTTACTGGAATTCCGGTATGTTCGTCTGGAAGAAAAGAGTCTTCGACAGGGAGCTTTCGAAACACCTGCCGGAGCTGTACGAAGCGATGCTGGAGTTGAAAAACAATCCGTCGAGAATCGAAGAGATCTACGAAAAGGTCCCGCGCATATCGATAGATTACGGCCTGATGGAGAAAACCTCGAACGTCGCCACGGTCCCCGCGAGCTTCTACTGGAACGATATAGGCTCCTGGGACGCGGTGTACGAACTTCTCCACAAAGATGGAAATGGAAACGCCGTCATCGGGAAGTTCTCGACGCACGACGTGAAGAACTGCCTTCTGGTCAACTATACGCAGACCAGAGTCGGTATCTCGAGCATCGAGGGCTACATCGTCGTTATGTCGGGCGAAGGTACGCTGGTATGCAGAAGGGGCGAGTCGCAGACTATAAAAGAGATCATAAAACAGCAAGGGGGATGAACGATGGACAAGAAGCTGGACGATCTGGTACTTTCATTGAAAGACGAAATGGTGAATTCGATTTCCGAATCCATCAAAATCAAATCGGTTAGGGAGAATCCGGTGGAGGGAGGACCTTTCGGCGAGGGCATTAAGAAATCGCTCGAACATACCGTGGAACTGGCCGGAAAACTGGGCTTTCAGGCCAGAAACGCCGAAGGTTACGTCGGGATAGTCGATTTCGGCTCGGGAAAGACCTTCGGAGTTCTGGGCCATCTGGATGTCGTGCCGGAAGGCGAAGGCTGGGAAGTGCCTCCATACAGCGGCCTGGTTAAGGATGGAGAGATATGGGGGAGAGGCACTCAGGACGACAAGGGCCCAATGATAGCGGCCCTCTACGCTCTCAAAGCCATCAAAGAGCACTGTCCAAACCCCTCAAAGAGAATCAGGCTTATCTTCGGAACCAACGAAGAGTCGGGCTGGGAGTGCATGAAGTACTACGTCAAGCACGAAGAGATACCCGACATGTCGGTCACTCCCGACGCCGAATTTCCCGTCATCTTCGCCGAAAAGGGAATCGTCAGTTATACGATATCCTCCCGTGCGGGCAACGACGGCGAGGGACTGGTGATAGAGTCGCTCCAGGCCGGAGAGGCGGCCAACATGGTGGCATCGATCGCCAGGGCCGTTTTGAAGGGCGTAACACCGGACGTTTTCGACAAAATAAAGAACTTCAAACCCTCGAACGAGGCAAAAATCGAGGTCAGGGAATCGGCCGGAAAGGTGGAAGTCTCTTTCACGGGCGTATCGGCCCACGGTTCGACACCTTACAAGGGTCACAGCGCTCTAGCCGCTCTGGTAGATCTACTGGCCGATCTACCCTTCTCCGATCGAGAGCTGGGCAATTTCCTGCATCTGGTGAGGTCGAAGATCGGCTACGAATTCTTCGGCGAATCTCTGGGGATAGCCGGAAGGGACTCGATGTCGGGCGAATTGACACTCAACCTCGGAACCATGAAGCTCGGCGGCGGCGAGATAAAGCTGGTCATCAACATACGCTATCCGGTCTTCTTCAACGAAGCCATGGTAAGGACCCAGATCGAAGAAGCCTTCAAAGGGTGCAGGGTTGAGATGCACAACAACAAGAACCCTCTATACGTCTCGCCCGACTCCGATCTGGTCAAAATGTGCAGGCAAGTGTACAGAGAGATGACCGACCACGACGAAGACCCGATAGCCATCGGCGGCGGAACTTACGCAAGGGCGGTGCCGAACGCGGCGGCCTTCGGGGCTCTGTTCCCCGGGGGCATCGAGAGGGCTCACCAGCCGAACGAGAGAGTTTCCATAGACGATATACTGATGGTCGCCAGGATTTACGCTCAGCTCTTCCTCAGGTTCCTGCAATCTTGAAGTGAGAGAGTAAATCAAGCCTAACAACGGGCGCACCGGCCGGTGCGCCCGCTTTATTTGAAAATCTGCGGCCTCAATCGACCACGTTCCGTACCCACTTCCCGGTCTTCGTTCTCCAGATGCCCAGTATCGCCTTGACCAGCTCCTCGACCATCATCACGATATAAACGGCCGGAAGAGACCACTTCAGAACCAGCCCGGCGATCGCGACTAGGGGGATTCCGACACCCCAGAGAGAGAAGATCTCCATTAGCATGGCGGCCTTCGTATCGCCGCCGCTCCGCAATATCCCCACGATGTTGACGGCGTTGAACATCTTTATCGGTTGGGCAAGTCCCACTATGACTACTACTGTCAGCACGATATCCTTGAGAGTCTGATCGATGTTATAGAGCTGTACGATGAAACGCGAGAGGAAGATTATCATCAGCCCCGTGGCGACAGCCGTGATCACGGTAAGCTGAATCAGCTTTCGCGCATTGAACCTGGCCTGCGTGAAATTGTTTCTTCCCAGCTCTGAGCCCACCATCACCACCGTGGCCGATGCCAGTCCTCCAAAGATAACGAACCCGAAGTTTTCTATCGTGCTGGAAATGTTCCTGGCGGCGATGAACTCAGTCCCCATCCTGGCCATCACCAGCGAATAGACCGTGACTCCCAGGCTCCAGAGAAACTCGTTGAAGATCACGGGCGTCGCGTACTTCATTAGCCGCCTGAAAAATGGGCCGTCGAACCTGAAGGCCCACAGGGTGAACCTTATGGGTGTTAATCTTCTCAGGGCGATATACAAAAAGATGAAAAACTCGGCAATTCTGGCCACCAGTGTGGCGACGGAAGCGCCGAAAACTCCCATGGCCGGAATCGAACCGAGACCGAAGATCAGTATGTAGTTGCCCACGGTATTTATTGAAAGGGCCACCAGACTTATGTACAGCGGTATCCGCGCCTTTTCGACCGTTCTCAGAGCCATCGCCATAATGAAGGAGAAAGACGTCAGAAAAGTCGAGAAGGCCACGGGACGTGCGTATTCCGTACCGAGCCTTATCACTTCGGTGTCGGAGGTGAAGATCTTCAAAATCCCCTCGGGAAAGACGTATAGGAGCACGAAGAAGACCGTTGCCGCACCCATGGTGATGTATATTATATGTCCCAGCGTTCTCTCTATACTCTTTTCGTCGCGCTTGCCCCAGTACTGGGAAACGAAGATCCCGGCGCCGCTGGATGCCCCGAAAGTGAAGAGGTTCAAAATAAAGACTACCTGGTTAACCAGTCCGACGGCCGCGATCGCCGTTGTGCCAAGCTGTCCGACCATCAGGTTATCAACCAGGTTGAGACCTGTGGATATAAGATTTTGTAGTGTTATGGGGATCGCAATAGAAAGCATCCGCCGTGTGAATTCTTTCATGAGTGCCTCCTAAAACCAGACGCCGTAGAATTATACAGTCTATCGGTTCAGAAGACAACTTGAGAGTGTATCGAATTGCCACGCGCCGGGTAAAATGGGTTATAATCTAGCTTCAAAGGGAGGGAGGAACTTGTTCTATCTGGACATGACACTGAGGCTCTTCAGCGCGCTGTTGGCCGGAGCGCTGATCGGAGTCACCAGAGAGAGGATTCATAAACCGGCCGGATTGAGGACACACGCCCTCATCTGTGTCGGGGCGGCCTTCATAACGGTACTATCGACCACGGTATTTATAACGGACGACCATGGCGACCCCGGGAGAGTCGCAGCGCAGATCGTTTCGGGAATAGGTTTTCTGGGCGCCGGAACGATATTGAAAAAGGGCTTCTCGGTGAAGGGACTGACCACAGCCGCCACACTCTGGGTAACGGCCGCCGTCGGAATGGGTTTCGGCGCGGGAGAGTATCTGCTCTCTTCGGTCGTGACGGTTTTCGCCCTCACGATTGTCCTCTTCCTGAAGAAAATCGAACTCCTCCTGGGAGGCAGAAACCTCCCGAGAATAATAATAACCGCCAGAGAGAACAAAGACCTGCTCGGCAACATCACTAACTGGTTCAAAGACAACGCCATCACCGTCGAGTCGATCGACGTCGAAGAGGACGAGGACAACGTAAGCATACTCGTCGAGATAAGCAAGGGCGACGTGATTAAGGCCAAACAAATGATGATCGATCTCACAAGAATAGAAGGAGTCAGGGGGGCGGAAATACGCTAGAGCGAAACTTGCAGATCGAACACAATAAGATCATATAGATTTTATGGTGTTTCTTCCAGAGTTCTTCGCCTCGTACAGAGCGCTGTCGGCAAGAGCGACTAGTTCCTCGAAGGAGCCTGTGCCGTCCCTTGTGGTAGTGAGTCCGAAGCTGAGCGATAACTCCCGTCCCTTCAGCGAAGGTTCTTCAATCTTTCCTACAGCCACTCTTATCCTATCTAGCACTCTCAGCGTGGATTTTAAATCGCAACCGGGGAAGAGTATTATGAATTCATCTCCTCCGAACCTGCCAAACACATCGGACTCTCTTATATTATCCTTGACGATTTTAGTGACCTCTTTGAGAACTAAATCACCCACTTCGTGGCCGCAGGAATCGTTTATCGCCTTGAAGTTGTCGAGATCGTAAATCGCCAGAGAAAGGCTTTTGCTTTCTCTGGATGCTTTAAGAAACTCGACTTTTGTCTTGTCGAAGAAGCCTCTCCTGTTGTAAATTCCTGTCAGAGGATCTGTAAGGGCGATCGTTTTCAACTCTTCGTGGAGTTCAACGTTGATGAGCGATAAACCCAGAACGCTCCTGATATTTCCCAGTACGGCGAGATAGCGATCAACATACTCTGGAAAGGCGATTTTCGAGATCTTCAACGCTCCGAGCAATTTATCGTCATGCCGGATCTTCATCCAGAGGTCTCTGCCGCCTTCGAGCGAGAAGATATCTTCGGGATTTTCCGGGATCTGTAGAACCTCTTCGGCGCCTGTCGAGCCTCTTGCAGATGAGTAAATCTCTCTCCAGCCGTCCCGAAACTTTTCGAAGAAAAGGACTTCCTCTGGAGCGAAAAGCGCTTCGGCGAGTGTGGATATTTTCTCCAGGACTTCGTTCACAGAATTCAGACTGGCTATCTCCATGAGGACTTCGTTGATCATCGCATAATCGACTATCTGCCTGTGGAGATCGAAATCGAGCGCCTCTTCGAAAAGGCCCATCTTCCGCGCCATTCTGTCGTAAACAGAGGCCAGAACGAGGTTTTTCGCATAATCAAGCCCTATATCGATCACATCCGTCGGGAGCTTTACGGTTTTGGCAAAATCGGCGAGTTCACGTTCCGGGTTTTCGATTACCCCGGTTTTAAGGTGAACGATCGATGAGGAGAACTCTCCCATGAAGCCCAAGGTCTTAGAAGGATCGAAGCCCCAGTTTCTCAAATGCTCTCTCCATTGAGAAAGCCAGCCATCCGTTACTGAATAGGAATTCCTTTCTATCTGCTGCTGCAAAATGACTTTGCAGGCCACGAGCTCCTGGCAATAATCGTACGCAATGTGCGTTATTTCAGGTCTTTCACGCATGTATTTTAAAACCGGACAGGACCTGGGAGCGAAAAGGAAGTGAAACTTCTCGCCCGAAGAGCTCAAAACATCGTGGAGAATTTCGCGCGTATCTGACGGGGGCGAAACTTCGCACAAAGCCGGATAAAAGCAAAAACTCATCCCCTGAAACTCATTGTGGGTGCTTATCTTAAGCATCTCCTGTTGGAAATTGGAGCAGGCTACCACCACGATCTTCTTCATCGCGTAATTCCTTCCGAGAGCGGGTACTCGCCCCATCTATGCACGGCCTCGGAAATCGCCTTCAAAACCTCGGCGGAAACCTGGAAAGGGATTTCGCCGTGGTTATCCGACAGAACAAACCCTCCACCCTTTGCCCCCTGCTCGATCGCTCTTCTGACAGTCTCTTCGGCTTTTTTTCGATCCCAGGATATCATCTCAACACCGTTCAAATTGCCTATAAGCGAGAGTTTCAGACCCGAAGCTTTCTCCTTCAGTTTCGGTATGTTCTCCAGAGCGCTGAAGCCAATTGCAACGGTTCCGGTTGCCGGGAGCAAATCCAGAATATCCATACAAAGACCTGAAGCGAAATGCATCGCCACGGGTGCCTTTATTCTGGAGATAACTTCCTTCGCGATCTGGTATCCAGTAGCTTTGAAAGTTTCCACGTCCGTTATGCTGGGCGAGGAAAGAGGATCGAAATAACAGATCGCGGTCGCTCCGGCCTTTATCTGAGCGTTTGCCCACCTCACACTGAACTCCTTGTTGAATCTCATCAGTCTGTCGAAAAAGGCCCTATCATCGTAAAGGATATCCAGGTATCTCTCGAAGCCCATCTGCATCACCGGCAGCGAAAAGGGCGAAATGACAACACCTAAGACCGGAACACCACCCCTTCCCTTCTCCTTGAGAGCGTTTATCGCCTTCAACACATTCTGTAGAGGGTGGACCGTTCTCGGATCAGGCATCGCCAATCTTTCAATATCTTCGACTTTCTTTATGATCGGCTCCCCTGCATTTGGAGGTCCATCCTCGCTGTAAACTACATCGCCGCCAAGCGCCTCTATCTCTCTCCCGGCGTAGAAGAAGGGAAAATAACAATCGTTGTCGTACTTTCTTCGCAGTAAGATCTGACCCCTGACAACATTCTCCGCGCTGGAAAAATACTCACGTATGGTCATGCCAAGTTCCTTCGCGCCGTGCATAGTCAGAAGCAAGAATAGCGGTACCCTGTCGGGTTCCTGAAAGCTGAGGGATTTTAGGACTCTCTCCATCGAAGTTATTTCGCTCATCTCGAATCTCCCGTGATCTCGTTTATTATATCGATAGCTTCGGCTGCCGTCTTTCCGTATCTATCGGCTTTAACTCTTCTCCAGAGTGTTTCGTCGGCGTTGAAAGGCGCACCTCCGACGACCACCCTTGTTTGAAATCCCCTTCCTTTGAGCTCTGTGATGAAGCTCTCGATCTTCAGGGCAGAGTGGAGCATCAAAACAGAGATTAGAAGAATCTCCACGTCGTATTTTTTAACGGCGCCAAGTAGCTCTTCATTGCTTGAAAGCGATCCTAGATCCACTATTTCATAGCCTGAAGATCTCAGGAAACTCCTCACTATCCTCTTCCCGAGAGTGTGTCGATCGTACAGAGTCACAATCGCGATTCGTGCGCTGTCGTCTTTCTTATGCTCCCTATCGCGGGCGAACTCATCCAAAAGACGTTCGGAGATCTTGCCCGAGATATAGACCTGCGAAAGCGAGGCGCTCCCGTCTGCCCAGGACCGGCCGATCCTATCCAGCGCATCTACCAGGAAACTGTCAACAGCCACCTGTAAACCGTGTTCTGACACGATCAGGCCGAACTGCTCTCTGACTCTGGAATAACTGGCTGAAAGAAACGCTAATTCCAGATCGCTCGAAGTTATATCCACCTCAACCACTCCTGTGAAAAGAGAACTCTCTCGTTTATGCTCCATTTTACACAAAAAACATGCAAAACAGTGCCACCGACTCTACAATTCCGGACAGTTGACCGTTTTTTTTGGTAGAGCGATCCGTGCTATACTTTTTCGAGAACGTTTCAATCGGGGGGCGCACTGAATGCAACTTTTCAACTCAAGGCTTCTCAGAGAGAGGATGCAAAGATTCTCCTTTCCCGCCGGCGGGGAGTTTAAGAAAAAGATAAATGTGATAGCCAAGTGGCAAAAGTCTTTGAGAGATAGCGACTTGAGTAAAACAAAAGAGATTTCGATACAGGGCCTGTTTCTCTCTAAATTCTTCGGCGAGGTACTCGGCTACACAACGCAGGCCGATGGAAAGAAGGAATGGAACCTGACGCAACACCCGGGCAACGACATAGACGCCAGGATTCCCGATGGTTCTCTGGGTTTCTACTCGAGCGATAAGAGTACAACGAAAGCCGTAATAGAGCTGAAAGACGCCATGACTTCTCTGGACAGGAGACAGTCTGCCCGGAGAGAGAACTTCACTCCCATCGAACAGTCTTACCTTTACGCTACCAAGTACGACGGCTGCAACTGGATAATAGTATCCAACATACGCGAAATAAGGCTCTACAACAAATCGAAAACCCAGAGCTACTACGAAAGTTTCAACGTTCTCCAGCTCGAAGAAGACGAGCAATTCAAGCGCTTCTATTTCCTCATGTCGAAGGATAATCTGCTCGGAGACGGTGCGCTATCACCTTTGGACGAGCTTTTGCAGACAAGCGAGGCGCAGGAAAAGAGCATAAGCGGGGATTTCTACAGCGCTTACAGGGAGCTCCGTCTGAAGCTATTCAAGCATCTCAGGGAGAACAACGGCGGATACGACAGTTCTATTCTTCTTGAAAAGGCCCAGAAATTACTCGATCGGGTCGTCTTCATTCTCTTCTGCGAGGACAAAGGACTTCTACCCAGGGAGATACTCAAAAGGGCCTTCGAGCGAGGGGTCTCCTCCTTCCTGGACTCCGACCAGAGAGTCTGGCTCGAAATGAAGGGTCTTTTCAAGGCCATAGACAGAGGAAACGACAAAGTGTCGCCGCCGATCAACGGCTACGACGGGGGACTCTTCGCTTATGACGGCCTGCTCGATTCGCTGCGTATAGGCGACGCGATCTGGAAAGAAATAGTGGAACTGGCCGGGTACGACTTCGAAAGCGATCTTAACGTCAACATACTGGGACACATCTTCGAGCAATCGATCTCCGATCTTGAACAGTTACGAAGCGAATTCGACGGGCTGGAACTCCATACGAGCAGGGCGAACCGCAAGAAACAGGGGATCTTCTACACTCCTGAAAACATAACTCACTACATCGTGGAAAACACTCTGGGAAGATATCTGGAAGAACACCCCGATAGATTACCCGTGATACGGATACTCGACCCCGCCTGTGGCAGCGGCGCCTTCCTCAACCAGGCGCATACCTATCTTCAGAAGGCCTGGAAGAGCGCCTACGAACAGGGGGAAATCAAAAGCAAGGATGCCAGGTATGGAACTCTCTTCGATTACAACCCGGCGGAAAACGACAGAACGATTCTCCTCAACAACCTGTACGGTGTAGATCTGAACGAGGAGAGCGTCGAGATCACCAAACTTTCACTCTGGTTGAAGACTGCCAGAAGTGATGAGCCGCTGGAAAATCTTGACAGAAACGTTCGTTGTGGTGACTCGCTCGTCCAATCTAGAGAAATAGCCGGCGAGAAGGCTTTCGAGTATCGCAAAGAGTTCGGAAAAGTCTTCGAAGAAGGTGGGTTCGATATAGTGATAGGCAACCCCCCTTACGTCAGGCAGGAACTCCTTTCACCGGAACTGAAGGAATACTGCTCCCTCAATTTCGAAACCTACAGCGGCGTGGCCGATCTCTACGTCTATTTCATTGAGAAGGGTCTGGCGCTTCTTCGCGAGGGCGGTTATCTGAGCTTCATAGTATCCAACAAATTTCTCAGGGCCAATTACGGAAAAAAGCTGACAGGATATATACAGAAGAACTACACGCTTGTGGAACTGATGGATTTCGGAGACCTGCAGGTCTTCGAAGATGCAACGACCTATCCCTGCATAATAACTATAAAGAAAACCATTCCCGAAGGACCGATGACTTTCAAGTACCTGAGATTGGAAACCCTCGAAGTAGCCGATCTAAGAGCGGAACTCGAAGAGAAGGGCTACGAAGTCACTATAACGCCCGATTCCGGCGGTTGGTCGCTCGAAAACCGGAGATCCAGAAACCTGCTGGAGAGGATAAAAGAACTCGGAGTTCCTCTGGGCGAGTATGTGGGTGAAAATGCTTTCTATGGCATAAAAACTGGGCTGAGCGAGGCTTTCGTTATAGACGGACAAAAGCGGAAGGAACTGATCGAGAAAGACAGTAAATCGGCGGAGATAATCAAACCTCACATAACTGGCAGAGAGGTCAGACGCTACTCAATCGACTGGGAAGGGAAGTATTTGATATTTTCAAGGAGAGGAATAGATATAACTCGATACCAGGCGATAAATGAATATCTCGAATACTACCGAGAGAGGCTTGAGCCGAAGAAAGAAAATTCCCAGAAGATCGGTAGGAAACCAGGTAATTATGCATGGTATGAGATTCAAGATTCGGTTGAATACTACGAAGCCTTCGAACGGCCGAAGATCAGTTACCAGAAATTCCAGGTGTCTCCGGCCTTCGCCATAGATGCCAGGGGCGAATTCCTGACCAACGATGCGGTATGGAACATCGGAATGGAAGATTACGTCCTGCTCGCCACTCTGAACAGCATTCTGGGTTGGTACTTGATCTCGCGCCATTGCACGGAGATTCAGAACGGCTACCAGCTCATCTGGACTTACCTGAAAAACGTTACGGTGGTCGTTCCGGACAGCCCGACCGGAAAATCGATAGAGGCGAAAACGAAGGAACTGATAGATCTGAAGTCAGATCTTTCCGGCAGACTCTCGAGTTGCATGGAATTGATCTCCACAGAGTACGGGCTCAAAAAAACCGGCAAAAACCTGCAACAGTTCTATCGCCTGGGCTGGAACCAGTTCGTGTGGGAGCTCGAAAAACAGAAAGCCAGACTGACACTGGGGCAGAAAGAAGAGCTCAACGGCTGGTTCAGGAAGAAGCGCGAAGAACTGAACGAACTCGAAGAGAAGATAGAACTGCTGGATCGGGAGATAAACCTTGCAATTTATGAACTATACCGGTTGAACAGGGAGGACATTGACCTTGTAGAATCTTCTGTAAAGCAGCACTGATAACCGATTGCGAGAAAATTGAAGCCCTGGATTCGCACAGATCGCCAAAGCCTTCAATAAAGCCATTCTCACCACAAACGGATTTTCCGGAAACGGAAAAACCGGCTCCGGAAAACCCGTCACTACTAAATAATGATATAACTAATAGATACTTCGTATCGTGCAGGCACGATTCAAATTCATCCTGTACAGTCTGCCCTGAAACGCTCCTGCTAAGAACCGTTCATGGTTGTGCAGGGACGGCTCTTAACGCTCTATCAAAAAACCGGTGTTTGCTAGAACAGCCTCCATACGAGCTTTTCGTTCATCTCTATCACATTGTCCGTCAAAGGATCTCCCGGGTATATTATTACAGTTCCATCGCCCGCTGGATATTCTCCGGCTTCTCCCTCGAGCGTGGAGATTCCATCGAAGGAAATTCCTTCTACCGACACGATCTCGCCGGACTGAACCCCGCCAAAAGTCACGGGAAGGCCCAGATCCGCGAGAAACTTGTTGTACGTGTCTATGATATCCTGGCCCACGGTCTCACCTGTACCGGTTATTATTAGCGTGCCGCCCTTCCGCACGAAATCGGCGATGATACCGGCCTGAGCGGGCATGAGCATTTTGAGCCTTTCGAAGGATCCGCCCGCCCCCGGAAGCGGCATTATCAAGACATTTATATTGTCCAGTTCTCCAGTCTTGAGAAGCCTTTCGACGGTCGAGTATTTGTGGCCGAATTCCTGGAGTGTCGTCGATAGCTTTTCTCGCCTGTCCATGGCGTAATTCACGTGGCTCCTGTCCAGGAGAACGTTGAGCGAGGTCGCCTCTCTCAACTTGAGAGATACGCTCGAATAAGGCACGCTATCAAGGTAGAAATCTATCCTTTCGTCACCGTTTCCGGTCGTGTGCGGGAGAGTGACCTCCCTGGACTCGTAGGCCGTCAGCAAATAGCTCTCCTGAAGGATCACGCCGTGAAGATTGCGCAGTTCTAGAGTGGTCGAGGCCTCCTGCGAGGAGGTGTTCGAGATCTGGAAGGAAAGGGTCACTTCCTCTCCCGGCTTGACGTTCGAGGGATGAACGGCCGGATTGTAAAGGTGAACGGGATCGCTTCTCTGAACCCAGATGGGCGAGGAAACCACTTCTTCACCGTCCCTGGCCTTCGCGTACACGAAGAAGTATTCATAACCGGTCTCTATATCCAGACGGAGCTCCATCTCGAAGAGCGAATCGTTCACGTCGAAATGAGCGAGAAGACCCGTTCGCGAGTAGATCTCGACAAATTCCAGATCGTCCCCGGTTTCATCTTTTATCGAGACTTTGAGGTTGATCTCCTCCAGATCGTGAAGGATATCGCCCATGAAGCCGCTGTCAGCCGAGAAGGAGAGAAGGATATCTCTGTCCTCGCTGGCATATACTCTGCGCTCGCTGAAGGCTTTGAGGATCTCCTCTTGGGTAAGACCGGAAGCGTAAACGACGGCTCTTGAATCGTTCGCGCCGCCCCAGTTGGGCTTATGGTTATCCTGTCCGAGAGTGGCGCCGAGGTGCCAGCCTTTTAGCAGGGCCAGCCGGTAAGCCTGGAACATCTCTTGCGAGATCGTCTCGTTTTGCCACCAGTTACCGTTTCCGACCTCTATCAGATTCACATAAAGATCGGCCTGAGGAACGTAATGGAACTGCTTGAAATTATCTCCAAACATCGTGATAGGGTGATTGAACTGTCCCACGGCCTTCCTTTCGATAATCCAGTCGTACAGCTGCCACAGGTCCGATTGGACTCTGTCGGTCCAGTCTTGCGTTCCGTAAACGTTTATATGGCCCGTTCCGGTCGCCGTCCATTCGAAACCGGCAAAGGCTAGAAAAGACCCCGTAGTAGCTTTCTGCGCCGCTTCGGTCGTGGCGGTCAGCTTGTCCCTTCCGTCGGGAAGAGTCTGAACGAAGTAATAACCGTGATCGGTAACTGCCAGAAAGTCGAGTCCGGGAACTTTTGAGCCGTATTCGTAGGCCTCTTCGGGCGTACCCGTGCCGTCGGAATAAGATGTATGTGAATGCGGGTTGCCGTAAAACAGCCTTAAATCGCTCGCGACGACCGCGATCGCAAGAAACGCGAACAAAACTACAATTACTAACCTTCTCATCGAATCACCCTTTCAGTTAATGTTTTGAAACATCAATTAGCTTTTTCCCGTTTTCTTATTCTGGCCTTCCTGAACCAGAAGAAGTACAGCACCAATATATACGCTGCCAGACCCAGCAGGAAGTACAGATAGTATATTGGTTTGCCTTCTCTGTAACCGAGTATCGGAATGTTCAAAAGTATGAGCATCGGGATCCCGAGGAAAAGCGCCAATCCGCTCCCGAAAACCATATCCTCGGCCGTACCCGTTTCGAACGTGGGATCGACCTCTCTCAGAAGAGCCATCCCGGTCGATAGAGTTCCGGTGTGCATTCCGAAAAAGGTCACTATGTGTTCCAGGGGAGCCTTCTCGTATATCCTCTTGCCGAACCAGATGGAGTAGCCGGCGATGAAGAGACCACCGATGGTGGTGAGAATTATTACCGGCCAGATGTAGTGTTGAATGACCGAGAAGGAGATTCCGGCGATCGAGGCCGCAACCATGAAATCGAAGACACCGCCGCCGATTCTCTGAAGCAGAAAATCGTTCATATACTCGGTTTCATACTTCCCGGACTTCCGGAATTTTTCGTATATCGCCCTGAAGGCCATTGCAAATAGAACCCCGATGACGAAATGGAAGCCCCACAACACCTGGGCGAAAGTCTCCCCGAAAGTACCCAGTCCTCCTATCAGGCCGGTGAACCACTTCAGGAAAAGGTACGTGGCCAGATAGACGATGCCAACCGCCAGAATCTGGATCGTGAAGCCGTCGATATCGGAGAACTCGAAGTCCCTTATCGTCGCTTCGATCCTTTTCCTCACGGTAGGTCTTTCTATCTGGATCCCTATCTGTTTCTTTCTGTAAACCATCGTGTTGAGCATCACGATACCGCCGAAGGCCGACCAGAGAAAACCGAGGGTGGCCACGCTCAACCCGACCGCACCGCCGCCGGTGAATCCGAGAGCCTCCCACTGACTGCCGAGAGAATAAGCCTGTCCGGGACCCTGAGCGAAACCGAGAGCCAGCAACAGACCAAAAGGCGGGAAGAGATCCTTGAAGAAGAGCCCCACCAGCGCTATGCCGATTATGAATCCAACGAACCCCTGAAGGGCATAGGATATGCTTATCAAAAAGCCGGTGTTGACGGACGACTTTGCCGTCGAACGCCTGGTCTTCTTCAGCGCGATGGCGATGAAACCGACGGCCATCAGGTGATAAACGAGATTTCCAAGACGGTCGTAAGAAAAAGGTATCAGTTTCAGAACCTCCGGTCCCAGGAGAATTCCCAGAAAGCCCGCTATAACCGAATTCGGAATAAGAATCTTGCTCAGAGGCGTGAGAATCCTTTTGAGGACAGAAGCAACTCCCAGCAGGATAGACAGGTAAGCAAAATCCAGTACGACGGTCCAATCCTGATCCATATAATCACCTTCTTTTTTCGGAACAAAGCTATTTTATCAAATTGTCTTCAAGTTAATTCCCCTCTTCTTTGTTAGAATTGACTTGACAAAAAAGGAGGAAATTTGCAATGACATTTACACCGCTGGGTGGCGGCAGGGAGATAGGGGCAAACTCTTACCTCTTGAGCCTTAACGGGAAGAAGATACTTATCGACGCGGGGAGGCACCCTGTGAAAGAAGGCTACGACTCGCTGCCCGAACTCGACACAATAGACGATATCGATGTTATAATCATCTCTCATTCCCACTACGATCATATATCTTCATTGCCGTATATCTCTACCATATGGCCCAAAGCTCCCGTCCTTATGGCCCAGGAGAACAAGGGGCTGGCCCTGAGGATTCTTCAGAACTCCGTAGAAGTGATGAAAAAGAAAAACGAGAAAGACGGCGAGCAGCCCGTTCTCTACAACCACGGGGAGGTCAACGAACTCAAACGCCGCATCTACCCCATGGAGTATTTCCAGAGATACACGATTGACGACACCATAGAAGTAGCGCTCTACCCGGCCGGTCACGTCATGGGAGCCGCTTCGATATACCTCGAACACAACGGGCACAGGATACTGTACTCGGGCGACTTTTCCCTCTCACAGCAGCTGACTATACCGCCGGCCCAGCCGCCGCTTAAGGTCGAAACTCTAATATCGGAAGGTACCTATGGCTCGAAGGAAAACCAGTTAATCACACGTTTCAGCGAAATCGAGAGACTGAGCAAGTCAGTTAAGAGGGTACTCGAAAACAAAGGTCGGGTTCTTCTTCCCGTCTTCGCGCTGGGCAGGGGCCAGGAAACGATCTACATGCTCATGGGGCTCATGGAAAGAGGAAAGATCCCGACCGTGCCGATCTACACCAACGGAATGGTGGCCTCGATCAGCAACCTGTACATGAGCAACTACGAAAGAATCAGCGACAAAGACAGGAAATGGTTCATGCAAAACTTCCAGAAAATGGTCACCGTGGCGCCGAAGAACATAGAAAGACTCCTCTTCTCGAACGAACCGGCGATCTTCGTCTTCTCGGCCGGGATGTTAGTGGAAGAGACCCTGTCCTACATATTCGCCAGAGAAATGCTCCAGAGCGAGCACGACGGTATCTTCTTCATGGGTTACCAGAGCCCTGAATCCGACGGCTACAGAGTGCTGCAGGCTCACAAGGGCGGCGAGAAACAGATAACCCTTGGAGAGGAAACCATAGATATGAAATGCAAAAACATAGATATATTCAACTTCTCCGGTCATGCCGATTACCAGGAGCTTCTAGAATTACCGAGAAGACTCGAACCTGAGAAATTAATCTACGTACACGGTGATGAGGCCGCGCTCGAAAACCTCGCGGAAGAACTCCAGTATGAATTCCAGATAGAGATACCGGCAAACCTTCAAACTGTGGAGCTCTAGATTGCTTGACAAGGTCTAGGGGTGATGTTATCATAGTTTACGGTTGCCGGGGTGGCGAAACTGGCAGACGCAACGGACTTAAAATCCGTTGGGGCGAGGGCTCCGTGTGGGTTCGATTCCCATCCCCGGCACCATGCAAGCAGAAAAGCAGGTCATTCATATACAAGAGATTTTGACATACGGTGCGGGGTGGAGCAGTCTGGCAGCTCGTTGGGCTCATAACCCAAAGGTCACAGGTTCAAATCCTGTCCCCGCTACCATTTTCAGGCGGTGTAGCTCAGCTGGCTAGAGCATGCGGTTCATACCCGCAGAGTCGTCAGTTCGATTCTGACCGCCGCCACCAGTAATGTTAGTACAATTGTTACTGAACAAAACGAAAAAAGACCCCGGAATAACCGGGGCTTTTTCTTTGTTAGTTATATCTAGATCCAGTTCAGGAACACCCTGTACGGGATCTCGTTCCGTTCTTTCTGAGGAGGAAAGACCGGGATCCTTACTAGGAACTTGTCAGATGACGCGAAGGGGTTGTCATCGCGCGAATGCTCATGCGCTGTCATCCCGTGAAGCCTGCCCTGAAATGATCCTATTCAGGATTACTAAACGGGATCTCATCTCTTCAGTCTCTCCCTCTCTCTTCCTCTCGCTCTTCTCATTTTACGGTCAGCGTCAGGAACGTCTTCTCGCAGAGAAGGCTTTCTTTATTTCGTATAACCAGAGTATGGCGCTTCCCAGCGCGATCGAGATGACCAGATCGATCAATCCCAGGTGCTGTGTCGAGAAGAGTCTCTGCATAAATGGAACGTAGATGACGCTCAGTTGCAGCAGGAAACTTCCGGCCACGGCCAGCACGAAGAATTTGTTGGTGCGCAGGCTAGTCCTGAACACCGATTTCTTTCTCGATCTTATCGCCATCACCAGGAAGAGCTGCGAGAAGACCAGCGTCGAGAAGATCATCGTTCTCCACGGACCGTTGCTATCGCCAAGCCAGTATATGTAGCCTATACCCAGCGAGAAGACCGCCAGAATGAGACCTATCAGCGTCACCATCCAGCCCCCGTTGGCGAAGACGTGCTGTTGCGAAGGGTTGGGAGGCCGCTTCATTATGTCGTCTTCGGGCGGTTCGACAGCGAGAGCCAGCGCTGGAAACCCGTCGGTCACAAGGTTTATCCACAGTATCTGGAGTGGTGCGAGCGGCAGAGATATGCCCATGAACGGACCGAGGAGCATTACCCAGATCTCGCCGAAGTTCGAGGCCAGTATGTATCTTATGAACTTCTGTATGTTGTCGTAGATAGTCCTTCCCTCGCGTACAGCCGAGACGATAGTGGTGAAGTTGTCGTCGGTCAGCACCATGTCGGCTACTTCTTTGGTCACATCCGTTCCGGTTATGCCCATCGCCACGCCTATGTCGGCCTGTTTCAAGGCCGGCGCGTCGTTCACGCCGTCGCCGGTCATGGCCACTACGTTGCCCTGCCTCTGGAGCGAGCCGACTATCTTCAATTTGTGTTCCGGGGCTACCCTCGCGTACACTGAAGTTGAGGCCGTGACCCTGTCGAGTTCGTCGTTGGACAGCAGCTCTACATCCCGGCCGGTTTTGACCTGGGATTTGTCGTCTATCATCGTCAGACTGGCGGCGATATATCCGGCCGTCAGGGGATGGTCGCCGGTGATCATTATAGTGCGTATCCCGGCCCCTTTGGCGGTTACGACCGACTCTTTGACACCCTCCCTTGCCGGGTCCATCATACCGAACATCCCTATGAAGATCAGATCTCTCTCCTCCACGGTTTTCTGCCCGACTTCGCTCTCTTCGACCGCTCTGAAGGCCATGCCGAGCACGCGCATGCCGTTGGAGGCCATCGAGTTGTTGGTCTCCACGATTCTACTCTTCCACTCTTCGTCTAGCGGGTGTATCTCGTCGCCTTCCAGAACTCTGTCGCACACTTCCATGAGCGAATCGACGGCCCCCTTGGTGAAGGCGACGTATTTCTCTATTCCATGTTCTCGTAAGTGTTCGGGAACATCTGCAGCGACAGCACCGGCCGGATCTGATTCGATGGCGTGTATCGTAGTCATCCTCTTTCTTTCGGAGTCGAAAGGCTTTTCAAGAACTCTGGGCATCGCCTGTTCGAGATCGCTCTTTTCCATTCCAACCCTGTAGGCCGCATAGACCAGCGCGCCTTCCGTCGGGTCGCCTATCATATCCACCTGTTGTCTTTTGTGAACCGGTGGCTTTATGGTGGCGTCGTTGCAGAGCACCCCTCCGGTTAGCATTATCTCCAGCGCTCTGTTATCATCCTCCGGGAGCGCATCGGGATCTGGTTCGTCTTCCTTTCCAAAATCTAGTCTCCGCCCGGCCATCTCCAGGAGGGTTACGCGCATCCTGTTCTCGGTTATCGTTCCGGTTTTATCCGAGCATATCACCGTTACTGAGCCGAGGGTTTCGACGGCCATGAGCTTGCGTATTAGAGCATTTTTCTTGAGCATCCGCTGGGCGCCCAGGGCAAGCGCTATCGTAACTACTGTCGGAAGTCCTTCCGGAACGGCGGCTACGGCGAACGATACGGCTGTCAGGAACATAAGCTCGAGCTCTTCTCCCCTGAGAAGCCCCATCACGAAGATGACGGCGACGATGCCCATCGCCAGAAGCGCCAGAACCCTGCCGAGCTGGTCGAGGTTTTTCTGGAGCGGCGTCTGGCCTTCGCGGGTATCCTGTATCATAGTGGCGATTCGACCGATCTCCGTGCTCATACCGGTCGCCGTTACGATTCCCGTACCCCTGCCGTAAGTGACAACGGTGCTCGAGTAGGCCATATTCTTCCTGTCGCCCAGCGCCGGGTTCTTATCCTCTATTATCTCGCTGTGTTTATCTACCGCTTCCGATTCGCCCGTCAGGGCCGATTCCTGTATTTTGAGGTTACTGGTTTCGATGAGGCGCATATCGGCGGGAACTATGTTGCCAGCCTCCAGGATCACTATATCACCCGGGACGACTTCGACTGCGCTTATCTCGACCGTTTTGCCCTCGCGTCTCACCTTCACTTTCGGAACGGAAAGCTTTTTCAGGGCGGCCATGGCCTTTTCGGCCCTGTACTCCTGGGAGAAGCCGAGTATAGTGTTGAGCGCAACTATCGCCAGTATAACTATCGTGTCCCGGACCTCGCCGATGAAGGCCGTTATAACGGCCGCGGCGATCAGTATTATGATCATCACCGATGATAACTGGGTGAGAAGTATCTTCCACGGGCTTCTCTTGTTTTTCTCGCTCAGTTCGTTCCTGCCGAATTTTACGAGTCTCTCCCTGACCTCTACAGAAGAGAGCCCCTCTTCTCTGGAGTTCAGCCTCCGTATCGCTTCTTTTTTCTCGAACTGGTACATATTTTCCATATATATGGCCTCCCGCGCACATTCCCTTTGGTACAAGTTTATCACTTCATGACAGCGAGAGATCTCTGTCCAGAAGGGCCTTTGCCCTTCTCATGAGCACTGGCCATAACGCTACCGTTCCGGCGACGCATATTGCGGCTATCATGAGAGCCATCACCCAGCCGGACAGGGTGTTTCTCAACAGATAGGTCAGGTAACCCAGGCCGCCGACGAAACCGAAGACCACCGGTATCGAGAGGGCGACGTTCAGGTTCTGCTTCATGGCCTTCTGGGGGTTGTCCCAGTGCAGGTATGGCCTCACCACATCGATCAGCATCTGTATCATGTTCAGGAAAGTTACCGCCAGAGCGCCTATGGCGAAGATCAGAAGTCCCTCCAGCAATGAGATTTTCATTATTATTCCCAGTGCGATCGCGGCCGAAAGCGGTCCTATCATACTGAGTGTTTCGACGTGGATGAACTTCGCTTTCACTATCTCAGAAACACCAACCGGCAGGGTTTTCAACTCTTCGATCAACTTGCCTTCGCGACTGAATATGGACGTTGCCAGTCCGTTTATTCCACCGGCCAGCGTTGCTACCAGGATACCCATCGGAAGGAATATCTCCCTGTAATTCTCGAGAATTTTTATCATCTGTCCCAGCTCGTCGGTCTGACCGGCCACGGCCGCTATCACCAGGAGTATCGGAAAGATGATCACGTTGCCGAAGCCGTTGAAGGTAAAGGCGGGAACCTTCAGAAAGTACCACCATTCACGTCTCAGCAGCGCACCGAAGGGCGTCGACTGTCTTCCCATGAGTCCCGCTACCTCGCCTTCGTTGAGCTTGCTCCTCCTGGCGTAGTTTTCCTGGAGACTCGAGTATATGGAGTAGTAGAACCTGTTCCCCAGCCACAGGAAACCACCCAGCGCCGCCAGGTGGAGCCCTACGAAAGCCAGAAGCCACAGAAAACCTTCCACAACGGGTCTCGTGAGCGCCCTCATAACGAGTATGGTTGGCGGATATACGCCGGCCGTCTTGTTGAGTAAGGCGTCTTTGTCGGAGAACATGCGGGCGAAATCTTCCGGGCTCATGTTTGGGTCCATCCGACTGCTCACGAAGACGAAGGCCAGCGCCGCGACGACGACGCCCACACTCACGAAATAGACTAGCGAATCCCTGTGCCTGTTGAATCTGAGAACACGCGACAGCGGCAGTATTATTATCGCGCTCACCAGTAGCGGCAACACCTGACTGAGCAGAAAGGCGACTATCATGAAGGGCCAGTACATGAATCCCGCGCCGCTCCTGATACCGAAGTAGATATACGGCGGGAGCACGATCACCAGGGAAATTATCATCAAGTCCAGCAGAACGACGAAGAATTTGGCCAGCAAGACCTCGGTCGATTTCAGCGGCAACGACACGAGGACGCGCATATCCTCCCCGAAGAAGAAGATGCTGACCATGAGGAAGACTCCAAATACGAGACCGAAAAGGTTGGCCATGATGAAGGGATTGGCCAGAAAGAGCTCTATAATTCCGGCCGCTTCGTACTGGGTGTACATAGTGTCCATAAGCATGCCGTAGAGAGGACCCAGCATGACGACCATGAGCACTATCACTCCGGCTATGAGCGCAGGCTCCCAGAGGCGTTCTCTTCGCCTGAAATGGTAGATAGATCTCGGGATGTTGTAATGGGAGTTAATTAGCGTCCAGGTAAGAGAAATCACCATTTTCAGTCTCACTACCGGTCACCTCCAGGAAGAGTTGTTCAAGGCTTCCCTGCCCTCTCAGATCTCTCAGTTCCTTCACAGTTCCCACGAATTCAAGTTTTCCCTTGTTTATTATGCCTATCCGGTCGCAGATCCTTTCGGCCACTTCCATCACATGGGTCGAGAAGAACACGGTGTTTCCCGCCTTCACGTGGTTCCTCATCATCTGCTTAAGTATGAAGGCCGATTCCGGGTCTAGGCCGACGATCGGCTCGTCGAGTATCCAAAGATCGGGGTTGTGAATGAGCGCGGCGATGAGTGAAAGCTTCTGGCGCATACCGTGAGAGTAAGTCGAAACCGGGTCCTTGACGGCGTCGGAGAGCTTGAAGTTCTGCAAGAGTCTTTCGGCCCTTTCGATGCGTACGGACGGCGGTATTTTAAAGACATCGCAGATGAGATTTAAATACTGCACCCCTGTTATTTTCTCCATCACCAGAGGTTCGTCGGCCACATAACCCATCTTCAACTTCGCTTCTACCGGCGAAGAGATCACGTCGATGTCTTCTATCATGATCTGTCCTTCCGTGGGTTTGAGAAGCCCCACAATCATCTTTATTGTGGTGGTCTTTCCGGCGCCGTTTGGACCGAGAAAGCCGAAGATCTCCCCGCGCTTGACAGTCATGTTCACTCTGTCAACGGCCTTTACGCTTCCGCTGTAGATTTTCGTAAGTTGCCTGATCTCGATCATCTTTTTCCTCCTTGATTTATTTCCCGTTGTCGCTCCTTACGAGAATCTGGAAAAACTCTTCCAGATCCGGAACGGAAATGGTTGCATCGTCGATCCTGTAGAACTCCTCTATCTTCTCGTCGTTTTCCACAATAACCGAAAGTCTGTTGAGCTCTTTAGCGACAGCGAAGGAATCTTTGCTTTCTATATTGACTTTCGTCCTCAGAGGCATGTGGATTATCCTGTACTTCTCTTTGATACCGTCCATAGTGCCGGCGAAGCGAATCCTTCCATTGACCATTATGAAGAACTCGTCGGCGATCCGTTCGACCTCGGGTATTATATGGGAGGTGTAGAGAACGGTCTTGCCGACGATCACCTTCTCCCTTATGAACTCCAGCGTATCTTCCCTCAAAATCGGATCGAGTCCCCAGGTCGGTTCGTCCAGGATGTAGAGATCGCTGTCGGTCGAGAGCGCCAGACTTATGTATAGGGCCGTTTTCATGCCGTTGGAGAAGGTTCCGATCTTCTTGTTGAACGGCAGTTTGTAGTGATTGATCAGCTCCCTCGCATGTTTCCCGTCGAGGCTGCCCGAAATTTTCGAGGCCAGCCTCAGGGCCTTCTCCACGTTGAGATTTTCATAGAAGCTCTTCTCCTCGGGGACGAAAGAGATCCTATCTCTGATCTGGTCAACGCCGTTTCCGAAAATCTCCACACTTCCTGAATAATCGATGAAGCCGAGGACCGATTTCAGCACGGTCGTCTTGCCGGCCCCGTTTGGACCGAGAAGCGCGTAAATGTGCTGGCTTTCCATCTCGAGAGACACACCCCTGACGGCCTGGACCTCTCCTGGATAGGTCTTTTTAAGGTTACTTATCTTGAGAGTCAGCTCTGGTGTTTCCATATATTTTCAATCACCTCCAGGAGTTTATCCAGAGAGATGCCCGACTTCTTCAGACGAAGTATTGGCTCTTTGAGCTCCTCGGAAAGATTATCGAACACGGAATCTCTCACTTTTTCTCCATCACTGACTACTATATACCCCAGACCCTGTCTTGCCATAATGGTCCCCTCCATTTCCAGTTCTCTGTAAGCCCTGGCGACCGTGTTGGGGTTGACCCTTATCTGGGAGGCCATCTCTCTTATCGAAGGAAGAGTGTCACCCTCTTTCAATTTCCCTTTGATGATCTCTTCTCTGACACCCCTCTTGATCTGGTCGTAAATTGGCGAGGGAGATCTCATGTCGATATCTAGCCACACATTATCACCTTCAATCGTGAGTTACGTCTTGAGAGCCATCCTGCGCCCTTCTAAAAAGGCGAGAAGACGGTGAAAGCCTCTTCTCACCTCTGTTCGGCTTCTTTTATCCAACTCTCCAGAAGATCTATCAGCTCCACGGCTACGTATCCCGGTCTGTCGTATTCTTCTACACTCTTTATCGTGCCGTCGGTTTCGTTGAATATGTGGTTCAGGCCCGGCAGGAGCTTCAAAGTTATGTTCGGCCTGTCGCCTAGCTTCTCGACAAAGATGTCGAAATACTTCTTCGGAGTCTGGAAATCTAGCTCGGCGTTGACTACCAGCACCGGCATCTCAGTCTCTTCAAGCACCGGCATGCAGAAGTACCCGTCGAAGCTGTAGTAGTAGCCGGCCGTTATACCCTGTCCCAGGTCTGTCTCGGGTGGTATCTCCTGATTCAGCATCTTGGTGAAAAAATCTTTTACCTGTGCCTTTTGCTCTTCGGACAGCTGATCGCCAACCAGGTCGAGGTTCTGATCGAGACTGATCTGGGCGAATTTCACCGGTGAACCGGCAAGCAATATCATTCCGTCAACGCCGGCCTCTTGCGCGATCCAGGGCGCCACCATTCCGCCCATCGAGTGTCCGGCCAGATAAATGGAGCTGAACTGGGGGATTCCCTTCATCTGAGCGATTATCGTAAGTGCATCTTCTATATACTCCGCATCGGCGTTTATTCCGATTTCGGCCGCCTGCTGGGGATACACATAGTACTTCTTGGGGTATCTCAGGGTGGCTATGCCCCTCGAGGCTAGACCGGCCGCTAGATCCCTGTAGGGCTTGTTGGGGCCGAGCGTGCCGTCGATGTCGTGCGTTCCCGAGCCCTGGAGGATTATCACGAGGGGATAAGATTCCAGGCCGTTGGGAACCATGAGCCTGGCGGGCAGATAATACGGTTCCTTGCCCACGGTTATATTCTGTTCGGTGTAGTTCGCCGGATTTGCATAATCGGGCAGTGGCCTCTCTTCAGGGACTTCGACGGGCTGTGTTTCGGCCTTTTTGTAGCTCGAAGGTCTTACGAAGAAACCGGCCACTTTTCCTTCGGTGTTCAGCGTCACTATGAAATCGAAGATACCGACCTTGAATTCGGTGGCGAGAACATAAACCATATACTCGCCCTGCTGAACCTGTTGAATATCCAGCGTGGCTATCGGTTTGCCGAGCTGGACATCGAGCTGGGTCTTCAGGTTTTTCAGCACCGTGACGGGCTGGGCCTTCTTCATCGTCTCGTCCTGCATCTGGTAGATCTCTTCGAACCTGCCTTCGTAAAGGCCGTTGATATACTGGCTTGCGATATCTACCGAAGCCACGGCCAGTACGGAAAAGAGAATCACAAGCAATAAAACCAGTTTCCTCTGCATACTTCAAAACCTCCCGTATGAAATCGATCGAAAAGTTGATCGTCTATCTTTCTATATTTATCCCCCGTCGCCGCATTAAGTATCGCAAGAGAGGGGTCTATCCGGTCCAGTATCATCACAATTCTTTCTTTTTAAAGACCATGTAATCTACGGCCGTCAGTACGATCGTCACTGCCAGAAGCGCCACCAGGTAGATCCAGTCTATCGTTCCGTTCTGAATGACCGTCGTTGCCAGAATGAACGGGTAGGGGTTCAGCCATGAAATCGCTTCGATTATTCCGATTATCGGCAGTCCTATCACTATTATGATACCCATTACCACGGGTTTCACCTGGTCCCTGCTCATCACCGATATCAGCGTGAAGAGGGAGTAAAAGAAGGCGGCACCCACAAGTTGCTGGAGAAGAGCCTTCAACGTTCCCGAGAAGTTCACTCCGTAACCGGCCAGGTTCATCACGATCGGTCCGAGCAGGGACAAAACGGCAGTAACCAATAAGATCACACCAAGTCCGATCAGATACTTCGCCATAAAGACGTCTTTCCTGTTTTTTCTCGAGAGAAGGAAGTAGATAGTCTTTTTGTCGAACTCTTTGGCGAAGATTGGAAAGGCTATCAACAATACAACCAGGGGTAAGAACTGTCCGAAGTTCTTGCCCTGCCACTGACTGAGCAGATAGTAGTTATCGTCGTCGAGTTTCGTTAGGCTCGAAGTGTCGCCGATGAGTTTCTTCAGAAAGTCGGGCAATTCCTCGAGCTGTCCGGCCATCTCAGACATCATCTGGGAGGCGTACGGTCTCATCACGATCGTTGCCACAAGGGAAATTACCAGCACTGCGATGATAAGAATCACCCTGAGTTTCATTTCGTTCAGTTCCTTATAGAGCATTTTTATTCCCCCTTACGAGAAGGCTGAAGAAGACTTCGAGATCTACCTTTTCTTCTTTTGCGCCTGCTATTTTTCCGAGCTTTTCCATTGTGTTCTTATCGTCGGTCAAAACTTTGATCGCGCCCGTTTCCTTGACCACGGCCAGGTATTCATTTCTTTCCAGCTCAGTCCCGGACGGCAGGCAGAAGAGGGCGAACCTTTCGTCCAGAGCTTTCAACTCTCCGCTGTACAGTATCTCGCCTTTGTACATTATTGAGAAGACGTCGGCTATCTTTTCGATCTCCGGTATTATGTGGGAAGTGTAAAGAACGGTCTTTCCGCTCTCGGACAAACCGCTTATCATCTCCAGCACTTCGTCCCTTCTGAGGGGGTCCAGTCCCCAGGTCGGTTCGTCGAATATGAAGATATCTGCCGATTGGGCCATCGCGATCGAAAGGTACGCCGCCGTCCTCATTCCGTGAGAGAAGGAGGAGATCTTTTTACCCATCGGGAGATCGAAATGTCTCATGAGTTTTTCGGCCTTCGAGGGAAGAAAATTGTCCAGAACCATCGAGCACATTTTGATGGCCTTCCCGGGAGTGAGGTTTTCGTAGAAGCTCTTATCCTCCGGTACGAAGGATATACTGTTTCTCACTTCTTCCACGGTCTTTCCCAGAATTTTTATCTCACCGCTGTACTCGACCAGACCCAGGATCGATTTCAGTGTGGTAGTCTTTCCCGCGCCGTTCGGCCCCAGGAGGGCGTTGACCTTTCCGGCAACTATCTTCAGGTCGATACCTTTGACCGCTTCAAAATTTCCATACGACTTTCTCAGGTTGCCTATTTCTATCGTTCTTGCAGACACCGGAATCACTCCCTTTTCATCTATCACATCTGTACTATATCAAATAGTACAGTTAGTTGTCAAGGGATGGATTTTTTTCGCGTTTTCAATCTATCCAGAAGCGGTAAACATGTATAATCCGATTGTGAAGCTCTTCAAACGGTGCTTCCTCAAAAAGTGAAAAGGGGGATTCTTATGAAAAGACTTCTGGTATTTCTTCTTTTATCTCTTGCGGCAACCGTCTCTTTCGGTTGCACCGGCTTCAGATTGATCGCCAAAGACGGAACCGTGATCACGGCCAGGACTCTCGAGTTCGATTTCGACCTGATGAGCGAGATAACGGTTGTTCCGCGCGGTACCTACATGACCGCCCTGACCACAGGCTGGCAAGGGCTCAGCTGGAACGTGAAGTACGGTTATGTCGGTATCGATGCCCTGGGGATGGATCTGTTGGAGGACGGACTCAACGAGGCCGGGCTGTCGGCCGGGACTTTCTATTTCGATCAGTATGCCGGTTATCAGGAATTGGACAAAGCGCAGAGCAGGAAGACCCTGTCGCAGTACGATCTGGTGGGCTGGATACTGGGCAATTTCGCCACCGTCGAAGAGGTGAAGGAAGCGATAAAGCAGGTCCGCGTCTATGGCTTCACGGTGGCCCACAGCGAAATCCTGAAGATGCCCCTCCACTACGCAGTTTACGACACGAAAGGCGACTGTGTGATCATAGAGTACATCGACGGTGAGCTCCATCTCCACGACAACCCTATCGGCGTTATAGCCAACAGCCCGCCTTTCGACTGGCATATCCAGAACCTCTCCAACTACGTCAATCTGAGTTCCGCGAATATCAAGAGCTCGAAGCTGGGACAGTTCGAGATAAAGGCAATAAGCGGCGGCACCGGCTTGCTGGGATTGCCTGGCGACAACACCTCTCCGAGCAGGTTCGTGAGGGCCGCCTTCTATTCTAACGGCAGCGTTAGACCTTCCAACAGCGAAGAGGCGGTTACACTAGGATGGCACATCATCAACGCACTGGACATCCCGGAAGGACTGGTGATTAACGAAGTGCTCGGCTTTGTCGTCACCAGACATATCGCTTACTGGTCGAGCGTGAAAGATCTCACCAACAGGATCTACTACTACAGAACATACAAAGACATGAACATAAGAATGGTGGATCTCAAGAGGATCGATCTCGATTCGGGCAACATCAGATTCATCCCGATGAGCTACAAACAGCAGTATATAGATGAAACCGACCTGATCAAATAACTAGAAATGCAAACAATTATTGAGGCCGGAGGAGAGGAAGAGAGAGAAGTAGAGAGAGCGTGACACCTTCTCGTGAGCGAAGCGAACCTCTCGAATGCGCTCTTTATCGTGTTTTTACCCACAACCGTTCTTAGAAAGCAAGCTGACCGCCGAAGGTTACTGGTTTTGTGATGACTGAAGAATTCGCTATCCGTAAATACTGTCATTTCAAACATCTTTTGTGATAGTATCTATTTAGGCTTTGTTTCAGATTTTTTTATTTAACTGTTATCATTGTTGAATCCTTTGGAGGCCTTTTTTTCGAGACACCCTGTCTAGATTTTTATTGTTTCAAAAAACGAATGTGGCTTGTAAAAGCCGAGAGGAGAGCCTCATGAAAAAGATTGTGTTGTTGCTTTGTGTTCTGATAACCATTACAGGATTCATGCTTGGAAACGTAGAAACGGAGCTCTCAGCGTACCTGGATCACGAGACTATCGACAATATTATGAGGTCGTTATGGCTTTACCGGGATGGCAACTATCTGTTTGAAGGGCTTTCCGAAAAGGTTCTCACCAACTTGCTTGATGTGAAAAATCACAACGAAAGTTATACACAGCGCATGCAGCACCGGCTTGCCTGGATGTTGGATAATCCAGATTATTTTACACCTGATTATACCCAGAAATACACTACTTTCATGAAGTACGCCACTTCTCTCTCGCCGCACAAGGCTTATGTTTTGACACAGTTCCTTGGTCTGGACAGCAATAAGGGGTATGAAGAGGTTCCACGGGTCGGGTACCTCTATATCCCCAAAGATCACGCTCCTCAGCTGGGCTTCCAGCTGGGCTGGCATTTCTTTGTCGGAAACTGTGTTGATGAAGAGGGTAATGAGTACGGTATCCAGCTTATGTTCTGGCGATATTCGCTTCTTCCGCCCGAAATGGCCAGAAATTTCGGTCTTACAGATATCGAGAATCAGATAATGGACATGCATTTCGCGATCAGCCGCGCCGGAGATAGACATTACCGGAGCAAACCGATCGTGGTCGGTGGCACAACAGGCCTTTTGGAGTTCAAATCCAACCCATTCACTTTTGCGATAGGGAACAACTCCATCACTTCCCTGCAGGAAGATGATTTTACTCCTCTCAGACTGGAGGCAAAAGGCTGGGATAAAAGCCAGGAGCACGAAGTCGAGATTGAGATAGGCATAACGATAGAACAGATGAAAGATGTGGTGCTCAACGGAAACCAGGGGGCTGTTCCCAGTGTTGGTGGCGTTGGCACGTTGTACTATTCAATCACGAATTTTAGAATGATTCCCGAAGACAGTTATCTGGTAATCGACGGGGAGAAAGTCGCTCTGGTGGAGGGGAAATTCTGGTTCGACCATCAGTGGGCGAACGGGCTTAGCCCTGCGGGAAATCCCCGGGATCTGCTTGTAAGGATGGCCAAAACCCAGGCGACTCCCGAACCCTCCGGTTGGGACTGGTTCATGGTACAGTTTGACAATGAAACGGAAATCGGAATGTCTGCCATGCATACTCTTGAAAACACACCTTTCTATTTCCAGACGGGGATCAACCCCCCGGGAGTGATGTCAGCGGCTACAACCGGCATATTCGTCGATCAGGAAGGCAATACGATGGATCAGGATGGAGTTATGATCGTTTCCGAATGGGTGAAATCGATTCATTCGCCTTATCCAGAGCTTTACTGGGTAACGGATACATGGTATCCAAACTCCTGGGAGTTCCGGTTTGAGGGAGAGGGAGTTCCCGAAAATATTAGACACTTCTTCCTTAAGCCAGTAGTTGAGGGCGGACAATCTGGATTCTTTGCTCACGGACCACAATACTCTGAAGGTGGAGTTTACGCATTGGATGCCGAGGGAAATATAATCGGAAAGGGTTTTGCCGAATCGGTATCGTATGCCGACACTGCCGAAAACGCGCTTGCCATAACCGGACTCCCGTATAATGAAGAAATCAGGCAGGCACTGGAGTCACCATCTATCTCGGATTTCGACAAATTGATCATTGGTATTTACCTCGCATGGCCGGAAAACCAGGAGAAATTGATAAAGTTGGTTTCTGATATGTAATGAAAGATGGTCGGGCACAAGAGGATTTGACGCAAGTTCAGACGACAGGTGAATAAATGCACAAAACTGGAAGGCGGGCGACTTTGGTCGTTCGCCTTCCAGTACTTATTCAAAGACATGAAAAAGAACGTATTCGAGAGGTTCCCTTCGCTCACGAGAAGGCGAGAATTCTCTAGGAGCCGTTGTGCGTTGTAGTTAAGAGCACGTGATTCTGAGTCAAGCTCAGATGACAGATTGATGTGCTCCGCGCGCGCTTTATGTCCATGCTCTGGGACGGACAACGGATGACGAAGAACGGCTTCCAACGCTCTTTCCAGGGACGGCTCTTAATTCTCTCCACGACTGATAGCTGAACTTCTCAGCATCTATTTTCGCTGCCGAGCAGTCTGATCTTTTCCTTAACGGTTTCCTTGATTTTCGGCGCCGAAAGCTGAAGGAGCTGGAGCTGGTCCTTCAGGTCCGGCCTGACGCGGAGCGTCTCTCTTATGCTTTCGGTGAAGACGGTTTTGATTCTCGTGCCGATGTTGATTTTGGAGAAGGCCGTTTTGGCGATGTATCTGAGATCTTCGTCCGACACGCCGCTCGATCCGTGAAGGACCAGCGATACGGGAGCGACTCTCGAGAGAGCGTCCACGAGGTCCAGATGAATCTTCGCTTCCTGTTTCTGCATACCATGAACGGTCCCCACGGCCACGGCGAGAGCGTCCACCCCCGTCCTTTCGCAGAACATGACGACATCCGACGGGTCTGTGAGGATTTCTCTGGCGGCCTCCCCTTCTTCGCCCTTGGCGACCCTTCCGAGCTCTGCCTCGACTGAGACTCCGAAGGCTTTGGCGACCTCTACTACGATTTTGCTGTTGGCTATGTTTTCTTCGACCGGCAGCATCGAACCGTCGTACATGACCGAGGTGAAACCGGCATGCATAGACTTGAATATCAGGTCCATACTGCTGGCGTGATCGAGATGGGCCACGACCGGAATGTCGACTTTATTAGCTACCTCTCTGATCAAAGTCGCCGCGAGTGTCGGCCCCCAGTGCTTCATGCAGGTGCCTGCCGCCATGAGTATTACAGGAGAGCGAACTTCCCGGGCGGCCTCGACTATCGCGGTCAGATCTTCGTAAAGGTGGAAGTTGAAACCCGGAACGGCGTAGCTGTTTTTCCTTGCATCTTCAAGTACTTCTACGAGTGTGGCAAGTGGCATTTCTACCCCTCCTGAAATTTTATCTTTCTTTCTCTTTCTATGGTTGAGTATCTGCTTGAGTTCTTGTTGAATATCTCCATCAGTCTGGCGGCGATCTCATGATCGACTTCCGTCTTCAACGGCCTCAGGTTTTCCACACACCTATCGACGGTCCGGGTATCTCCAACGCCGCTGGCCGCCGCGAGGGCTCCACCAAGAGCCGTCAATTCGCTCGTGGGCAAAACCCAGATCTCTCTTTCCAGAAGAGAAGCTTTGTACTTCATCAGCAGGCCGTTCAGGCTCCCGCCTCCGCCGCAGATAACCGGCAGCTTCCTTCCGGTTATCTTCTCGAGGTTATCTACTATCAACTTGCTGGAAGAGGCGAGATAGATATAGGCAGACTGGATCAACTGCTCCCGGGTGAGCGTGGTGGGCATCTCGAGAACGGTGATGCCGTGCATACCCTCTCCCGCGCTAAGATCACCGTTCACGAGAAATAGCGGTTCGGAATGCCAGGTTTTGCCCTTCTCGATCTCCGAGTTAATTTTTTCATAACCCTCTTTGCTTGCCTGGAGGCCGGTGAGATTCATCAAGGACTGGAGGAGTTTCCCGTAATAACGTAGGTTGCTTTCTATATAATACTGGGAATCTTCGAAGGCTATCCCGACAGTCCCGCCCGACATGAAGGGACTATCGAAGACGAGGTTTCGATCTCCGGTCTTTATCACGGCCGCCACTACCGAAGCCGAACCCATGGAATCGAAGAGAAACTCCTCGCCTCTGGCGAATACCCTGGCCGCGAAGAGGCCGGTTATGTGATCGTGTCCGGCGCTCACTATCGGGATGCCGTCCGCGGTTAACCCTATCGGTCGGCCGGTATAGACCAGCTCGCCCATTCTCTCGGGAGATTCTCCCATATACTCTAGTAGCGGAGAGTTCCAGCAGCGCCGGTGTATATCTATCATGAAGGAACGGCAGGCCAGACTCATATCCCAGGTCGGCCTCGCACCGAGCGAGTAAGCGAAATAAGAGGCCACCGGGAGCCAGTGTTCGACGGCATCGGATTGCAGTGTTTCTCTCTGGAACAGGATCTTGTAGATGGAGAAGGTATATTCGTTCTCCACGCCAGTGATCCTGTAAGGGGAAAAACCGTCAACGGCCGTTCTGTTCTTTTCCCAGATATGTCTTGTCGCACCGTCGTACCACATCAGGGGATCTGAAAGCGCTTTCCCTTTATACGCAGGAACGACCGTCTCGCCTATACTGGAGAAGGCCATACCGCCCAATGAGTACTGGCAAGACGCTTCGGATACGAATTTGTCTACAATAGAGCGCGTCGCTTCGAGATCGAGATAATCCGCTCCCGCAATCCTCTTTTTTGGAGTCTCCTCGTGCATCACTTCGAGAATATTTCCGTTCGACCCCAGCACCAGGCATTTCATATTCGTCGTGCCTGTATCTATCCCCAGATACGCCTTCATAGTTCCACGTCCGAAACTACAACGTCTTTAATTACCCTCTCTACATCGGAGCGCTCAAATATGGCCGCACCATAATGCAGTGTGTTGGCCGCACCGCAGGCTGTCGCCATCTTCAGGGCCTCCCTCTTTGAGGCCAGTCTCTCCTGGCCGTAGATCAACCCGGCGAAGAAGGAATCGCCCGAGCCGACTGAAAAATCCGAAAAGACCTTCGTCGAAACGGCCCGAAATTTTTCGGTGTCTGAAAGCCATACGCTTCCATGCTTCCCGTTGGTTATTATTAAATCTTTGATCGAAGAGCCCCTCCTGAACTCCTCCATGTTCTTCAAATCGCCCTTCTCGATTCCGAAGGCCACTTTGAGTTCATCGGCGTTTATTTTGAGAAGCTCCGGCGACAGCGCGACGATTTTTGAGAGCCACGCCCCGGCGATATCGATCTTGAGCGTGCAACCGCTGTTCCGGGCTGCTATAACCAGATCGATCATCTCTCCATTTTCAAATCCCCGCGGTGCACTCCCCGAAATAACCAGGTTCACGCCTGACCCGATTCTCTCTTTGAAATACTCTATAAAGGCTCTGACCTCTCCGATCTTCATCACAGGACCCGGCTCGTTGATCATGAGCATTCTGTTCTCGTATTCATAGACCAGGGCCGTATTGATTCGATTGCTGTCTTCGATCCAGAAATTATCGGTCTTGATGCCCAGATCGTTGCACTCCTTCTCTATTATCTTGCCGACCTGGCCACCGAGAATATTTATGCAGAAATACTCGTCGAAACTAAAAACCCTCGAAAGAACCCGGGCGATGTTGAGGCCCTTGCCATCGACGAGCGAAACCACCTCGTCCCCCCTCACAACGTTCGGAATCTTTGGCGGCTTTTTGAGAATAACCCAGTGATCGTAACAGGGATTAAGATTCAAGATACAGGTATTGATGTTATTCTCCCCCTTCGTCGTACAACACGTATTCCTTGACAAACCTGGCCGTGAATTCGTCGGTGATCAGAGTGTCGATCAAACCTCCCCTCAGCGCCCCGACTATGCCGTCAACCTTGTGGTGACCGGCCGCGACTATTACTCTTTCTCCGGCCTTCAGGTACTGCTCGAAACCGAGGTTTATGCAGTTCTCGAGTATGTTTTTCTCGAACATCTTGCCGTTAATATCGAAGTAATGGGTAAGCACATCTCCGACGACGCTTCTCTTCTCCAGTTCGTCGGCGTAGCTCACGTCAAGAAGATTCTCTCTGAACAGCGGAGAACGGGCTATAGAATAGCCAACGCTACAGATTATCACATCCAGGCGTTCCCAGAGCTTCTGAATATTCATGTACTCCAGAGATTGCTTCGTGTTTTCCAGTTGCCGGGCATTCTCCAGAATGAATGGGAGGTACATCGGCACGGCTCTGGCCGATATCCTGCTGGCGAAGTTCTGTACTATGTGGTTTATATTGAATCTTTTGTCTGCCAGCCTCGCCGTTCCACCGGACAGAGGTATTATCTGCCACCTTGGACGATCCAGTCTTTCCACCGTCTCTGCGACCGTGAAAATTGTGTTGCCCCATCCCAGGCCGATATTCATCTCTCTTTCCGGCAGAGTCCCGAGGTATTTCGCGACTTCCCGTCCGAGCGCCCTCAGCACGGTCTTCTCGTTCCGCGCCCCCCGGGCTATGAAAAGTCTCTTGAGTCCGAATCTGGAAGTGAAGAAGGCTTCGTACTCCTTTATAACGGAGGATTTTATCGAAGGCGGTTCTACTTCGATACGGACTATACCCCTCTCTTCGGCCATCTTTAGATACTTGCTTATCTGAACCCTAGATACGCCGTATTTGAGGGCTATGTCCTTCTGGAGCATATGTCTCACATAGTAATCGCTCGCAACTTCGAACAATAACTCGTCACTTATCATCTTTTACTCCTTCACCGAGCCGCTAACCAGTCCGGCAATGAAGAACTTCTGAAGTATCATAAATATTATAAGCGGTGGCAGTGTCGCGAGAATCGAACCGGCGAAGAGCGGTCCCCACCTGGTCTGGTATTGCCCCACGAAAAGCTGGAGGAAGGTGGGGATCGTCTGTTTTGCCTTACTGGTCAGTATGGACATCGAGTAAAGCAACTCGCTCCATGAAAAGAGAAAGGCGTATATACCCACGGCGGCGATACCGGGTATGGTTATGGGTAGAATCACCTTCCTGAAGGCCTGCCCGAAGTTGCATCCATCTATCCTGGCCGCCTCTTCGAGCGATTTGGGGATCGAAAGGAAAAAGGTTCTCATGAACACGATCGAGATCGGCGTCGTAAAGGGCAGGTACGACAGAATCAGGCCCGTGTAAGTGTTTATGAGCCCCGTGGTGTTGAGCGCTTTGAAGATCGGCAACAGGAAGACCACCTGCGGGAACATCTGGAATATGAGGACACCGGTCAGAAGAGTCCTCTTCCATTTGAACTCATATCTGGCAAAAGCGTACGCCGGGAAGAGCCCTATGAGTATGGAGAAAAACATCGTTCCGGCACCCACGATAACGCTGTTCTTGAAGTAAGACCAGAAATTCATGCTGGAGATCTTCTCGAAGTGTTCCCTCGTCGGTTCGAAAATGAAGTACTTTATCGGATAGGCGTAGATATCCGGATAGGTTTTTAAGGCAGTTAGAACCAGCCACAGAAAGGGAAAAGCTACCACCACCGAGATAATTATCAGCAGTATGTATGTGATAGTCTTTTTTAGTTTTCTCTTCTGACTCCTCGTCATCTCGCTTCCTCCTTCGCTATGCTTCTAAGGAATAGAAAGGCGATGAAGAAGATTATCACGAACAGCACGTTGGAAAGCGAGGCCGACCTGTTGAATTCCATGAACTTGAAACCCAATTTATAGATATAAGTGACGATAGTCTCTGTTCCGTACCCCGGTCCGCCTCCGGTCATGGTGTAGATGAGGGGAAAGTAATTTATCGTCCAGATTGTAGTCAGCATGAGAGTCGTCATAATAACCGGTTTCAATTGAGGAACGGTGATCGTCCAGAATCTCTTGAAGGAATTGGCTCCGTCGATTTCGGCCGCTTCGTAAAGGTCGATCGGTATCGTTTGAAGGCCTGCCAGGAAGAACATGCCCGAAAGGCAGAAGCCCTTCCATATGTTGGCGATAATAACCGAGAGCATCGCCATATTCTCCGTCGCGAGCCAGGGTATATAGTCTCTTATTATATGCATCTTGACCAGAACATCGTTCAGCACGCCGTACATATCGTTGTACATCCATTTCCACATGACTCCCGCCACTATGTCAAGCACGGCCCATGGAAGTATGAGTATGATGCTTCTGAATATTATCTGCCCCTTCGTGGATTCGTTGAGCAAAAGCGCTACAAACAGCCCGAGAAGGAGCTGGCCGCTTACACTTCCCACGACCCACACAATTGTATTTAGAAGCGTTCTGCCAACCACCGGATCTGTGAAGTTATCTATGTAGTTTTGAAGAGTCCAGTTTCCATTTTTATCGGTAAAACTGTTGAAAAGGTTCGATCCAAGCAGAAAGACAAAGAGTAAAACGGTCAAGATAACGTAAGGTAAAACCATCTTGAGAGCGGACTTCTCTTCTCTGTTCAATGTACTCACTTGTCTTCAGCCCTTTCCTCTTCGAGAATTATAAAGGGGGCGGGCGACCACTCCCGCCCCGAAAGATAGTGTATCACTTTGCAAGAATTGCGTTTACATTTGCTTCTGCAGTCTTTATAGCTTCTTCCGGCGTTGCATTACCAAGGAGGACATTCTGGATCATGATCTGGATCTGTTCAGATACCTGTGGATACTGTGGAATAGGAGGTCTGGAAACAGCAAAGGGGAAAGTTTCGAAAATTACCTGCCATTTGGAATCCTGCAGTACGGGTGCGGCATAGCAAACGTCTTTTCTGGTCGGCATCGGACCACCCTTGGCCTCGATCCATGTCATCCAGGTCTCGAAGCTGGTCAGGTACTTGGCGAGCTCCCATGCGTTTTCTTTGTTCTTGCTCACCGATGGAATAACGAGCGCCCAGCCACCGAGAACGCTGGCCGGAGTGGAACCGTAAGGATGGAGTGAGACGGTATAGTTGTTCACTATCGCCGGATTGGCGGTCTCGATAAGAGGGAAGGACCACGGTCCGCCGATAGCCATGGCAACCCTGTTCTGTGCCATCATGTTTCTATAATCGTCTTCGTTGTAAGTAACGGCGTTCGGGCTGACACCATAGGTGAGAGCGAGATCGGTGTAGAATTTAAGCGCTCTCAGGCCTTCGGGAGTATTGAAGGCCGCCGCCGAATAATCGTCTGTCAGTAGCTGTCCGCCTGCGCCGTAAAGAAAGATGATGAATGCCAGAGAGGTGTGTTCTGTCTTGGTTCCGCTCACACCGTAACCGTAAACTCTCTTGCTGGCGTCTGTGAGTTTCGTGGCCTGGTAAACCAGTTCCTCCCAGGTTTCCGGGGGATCGTTTCTATCCAGTCCGGCCGAATCGAACATAGTCTGGTTGTAGAGGAGGAGTCTGCAATCGGTGTACCACGGAAGACCGTACCTTTCACCGTTGTAGATAACTGTCGGCCATAGGTTCGGCCATATCTGTTCGACTCCGTCCCAGGAATCCAGGAGAGCTCCCATCGGTTCGAGCCAGCCTTTCTCTGCGAAGGTTGGAACCCAGCCGCCAAGGTCGGCAAAGGCCAGATCCGGTCCCTGTCCTGCTTGAAGGGCAGTGAGGAGTTTGTCGTAGTAAATATCGAACCCGAACAGCTGCACCTCCACCTTTTGACCTGTCTCCTTCTCGAATTTACCGATAATCATATCCCAGGTTTCATCGAGTTCCGCGACCTGTCCGCCTATCCAGATATTGATCGTCTGAGATACACCGGCGATCGCAAGCACGACGAGCATAAGAAGAACCAATAACGAAGATCTGCGCATACTAAAACCTCCCTTTTTCGGTAAGTTACATATGTAACTTACTTAAGTAACCATAATAATTCTATACCCTTCTCTTCTCTACAAACAAATCCCGCTGCACCTGATCAGGACGAATTATCGATAATGACGGTCGAAGAAAGGCAGATAGCTGCCCGATTCTTCATAGATTTTAATTCGCTGACAAGGGGGAGTTCCGGTATCTTTCCGAAAAGCCGTTTTGCGTAAGACTTCTGGAGATACGCCAAAAAGATTCGATAATGAAACGGAAGGAGATCATGTGACTCATTTTTTGTCTTTGGAGCGGCCTTTGTGATAATATTCTTTTGTCGGCTTGATTGGCATGACCGCATCCCTGACCGTCTTTCATAAAACCTGCGGCCTGTTTATCTCCCCGTAGTTATCGAATAAAAAGCGATTCATTCTGGCTTATATGAGTATTCACGATAATTTGTAACTGCTTGATCGCCTGAAAAAAGGCGTCAAAAGAGGGGATGATAGTTGTGAATCCTGGGAAAGCGAAGCTACTGAAAAATCTTCTCGTCGGTGCAACCGGTGGTATCCTTACTTTTAGCACAGGGTTGGCTGCAAACTACGAAGACGTTATGACCAAAGAAACGGTTAAACCCGCGCCAAACCTGGAGGAAGTAATTCCACACCCTGAACAGATGCAAGAAGCCCTCGCCAAACTCGCCGAGCTTGAAAGCAGAACGGGAAAAAAGCCCAACATTCTGATCTACCTCATGGATGACGTCGGGTGGGGCGATCTCGGAGTTTACGGTGGAGGTGTGATGGTCGGAGCACCCACACCGAACATGGATGCCCTTGCCAGAGAGGGCCTCATGTTGACTTCGGCCTATTCACAGCCTTCTTCTTCGCCGACCAGAGCCACCTTGCTGACCGGACAACTCCCCGTGAGACATGGAATTCTCAGACCGTCGTTGTACAACGAACCGGGAGGATTGGGAGATTCCATAACACTCGCAGAACTTCTGAGCGAAGCTGGATACGTTACACAGGCCGTCGGTAAGTGGCATCTGGGTGAAAATCTAGCATCACAGCCCCAAAACGTCGGTTTCGATCATTTCACCGGCTTTCTGAGCGTCTCGGACATGTACACGGAGTGGCGCGATATCGATTTCTATCCCGAAATCGCCCTGAGCGAAGGGCGCACCCAGATGATGCGAGATTTTGCCTTCGAGAAATACTGGGTGCAGGCATCGAAGAACGGCGAACTCGAGCGAATAGCCGAGATAGATATTGACGTGCTCACTTACCTGGATCAGAACTGGGCGGATTTCTCGGTCAACTTCATAAAAGAGATGGCCGACAGCGACCAGCCTTTCTTCCTGTACCACGGTACCAGGGGCGCGCACTTCGATAATTATCCTCCCGAAGAGTACCTAGGAAAATCGCCGGCTAAACAGCGCTACAAGGACACAATTGTAGAACTGGACGATATACTCGGCCGTCTCGTCAAGGCTCTAGAAGAAACCGGTCAGCTGGAAAATACTCTGATATTCATCGCTTCCGACAACGGGCCGGAAATGGAAGCCTGGCCAGACAGCGCTTACTCACCCTTCAGAGGGGCCAAGGGAACTACCTGGGAGGGTGGCGTAAGGGTTCCTGGAATACTGTACTGGAAAGGAATGATAGAGCCCGGGCGCGTCTCCGACGGACTGTTCGATCTTGCTGACATATTCAACACCTCTCTGACGCTGGCCGGGGCGCAAGATCTAATGCCCACCGACAGATATATCGACGGAATCGACCAGACCTCCTTCCTGCTCGCGAAGGATGGGCTCTCGAACAGAAAGTACATCTACTACTGGCTGATGAACTACTTCTCAGCCGTGAGGATGGCGGAATACAAGTACATGACACTTGCCGAAGCCGACGATGAACCCGGCTCGGTAAACCCCGGCGGGTTCACAGGCAGTCTCGACATGTTCGCCTACTACCACATGTACAATCTTTATCTCGATCCCAAAGAAGAACATAACGTTTCCATAAGAAAGCTGGTGTACACCGATCTCTTCCTGGCGGCTATACACAAACACTTCGCTACACTGAAGCAGTACCCGCCTGCAGTGGAGGTATTCCTGGGGCTGGTTCGCTGAAAAACCGGAAAGACACTTTGCAAAGCACGGTAATCCACGAAATTCTAGATAGAGAAAAGAATAAAAAGGTACACCGGGGGTATTCAGCCGAAGGTGTACCTTTTAAATGCTCTTCCGCCCCTATTCCTCCAGCTCGAGGCTCAAATACTTGGCCTGCACGCCTGGAAGAACGTTGAGCTTATTCATCAGCTCTTCGTGTTTCTCCCTTTCACCCACCAGCTCGAGAATGATGAGCCCATAATTGGAGCAGCTATCGAGAACGCCGTCGTGTATGCCCAGGCGTGTCTTGATAAGACAGCCCCATCCTGTCAGTACTTTCTGAACCTGTACGGCCTCTTCTTTCCTGTTGTCAACCATGATAGCCATTATAGTTTTCTCGTTGAATTTCATCACGCACCCCTCACGATTTATATACTGACTTGCCTGCCAGAATCGTCTCAACTACGTTCAGTTCACTATCCATTATAACGAGATCCGCGAGATAGCCTTCCTTTATTCTCCCTCTGTTTCTGACTCCGAGGTTGGTCAGAGCGTTGTAAGAAGAAACTCTGGCCAATTCAACCAGCGAACACCCGGTCCACTTTCGGAAATTGCGGACGGCCTGATCGAGAACGAGCGTACTGCCGGCTATCGTTCCGTCATCGAGGGTCGCTTTCCCTTCATTCACGGTCACTCTCAACCCGCCGAGGTCGTAGATGCCGTCTTCCAGTCCCGTCGCGTCTATAGAATCGGTAACGAGGATTATATTGTCGGTCCCCCTGATAACATAGACCAGCCTTACGAACTCCGGCGCGGTGTGAAATCCGTCGACAATCATCTCGAGCTTGAGCGGGAGCATTAGGCCGGCGCCGACGCAGCCCACCTCTCTGTGGTGGAGTGTGTTCATGCCGTTGGGGAAGTGCGTCATCCTGTCGCAACCGGCCTCGAAAGCTTTATTTATCTGGGCAAAGGTGGCATCGGTGTGACCCATCGAAACGACTACGTCCTGCATCTTCATCTCCGCCAGCGCCTCGAAGAAACCGTCTATCTCCGGAGCCATGGTTACCAGAATCACGTCGTCTGTGAGGATCTCTCTCAACTCTTTCGGTGTTGCCGGTCTTATAGTTTCGGGATTCTGAGCGCCCTTCTTCTTGACGTTTATATACGGTCCCTCGTAGTGCACTCCCCTGATAGACGTTCTGGCCTTCTCTTCCATGTAGGAGGAAACGAGATTAGCCACTCTCAACATATCTTTCTTTAAAGCCGAGACCGTACTCGGAAGAAGAAACGTGACCCCGTGAGGATAGAGAAACTCCTCCCATTTCTCGAGGCCGATATGATCCATCTTCATACTGTTGACTCCGGCCGCGCCGTGCGAATGGGTGTCAACGAACCCCGGCATCATTATCAACCTGGGATTGCCGTGAGTTCTGTCAACGGACTCTATCTTGTTGCCAGAAATTCTTACATTGGCAGTATATTCTCCGTCAACCGGATCGACGACAAGAACGTTTTTCAACTCCATCTGGAAATTCCTCCTTTCCTGCTCAATCAATTATCACATTCAAACGGGGAATTTAAAACCGCAGTTGTCGCAGAATCTGGCATCAGAATCGTTCTGCTCGCCACAATCGGGGCATTTCTTGTCTTTTCTCAGAGTTGCGCCGCAGTTTTTGCAGAATCTCGAATCCGGAGCGTTCCCGGTTCCGCATTTTTGACATACGACCTTTGACTCTTCGGACCCGGAAATCCCTTCCTTTATAGATCTTGCGATAGTCTTGACACCATCCTTTGTTCCTTCGGCCATATAGTTAATAGTGTCTTTAGCCACCGGCGCAAGCTCGTTGGCTTTGTACCTTGCCACGGCTCCCATGAAACCGTAACTGGTCGCGATAGCTCCCAGAAAGATAAAAGGGATCGCCAGGAAGAAGAGGTAGAACTTATTCGGCTGCCCGAACGAGCCGAAAGCGCTGAAGAAATCTACCATGGCAATTATAAGGATGACCACACCTATAAAAATAAGGAGTGGGCCTGCAACCCTCAAAATACTTCTCATGCTACTGTTTTTTCCGCTAACAGACATATCCCGAACTCCTTTCATGAAATATCGAAAACGGTACAGACAAAACACCGGCCTCTAGAGGCCGTCCTCTGTACCAGTATATCCATATCTTTCCACAATGTCTCCAAAAAAAGAAGACCCTCTAGAAAGTTATGGAAAAAGGGTCTTCGTTTATCTGATAATACTCTTGTTTGATTTTTTCAATTCACACGCCTCGCCTTCTAATCAGCTGTGGGGCGAGGACATGTATCTCTTAATCGCATCGATCTTCACTTTCTCGATCAATATGTCCACGTCTGCCAGATTTCTTATTCTTCTTATCATCGCACACACCTCCTTTTCTGTAATATCAGAACCTGGGGCTTACCATCAGACTGCTGTACGCACTTTCTCTTACCTTAAAAACCATTCTGTCGATATCCTTCAAACTTCTCTTTCTCATATTTTCTCCTCCTTTTATTTGTGTTCTCTTCTCAGAATCTCGGATTGATCATCAGGTTGCTCAACGCGCTGTCCTTTTCGCTCTCGATCAACTTGTCAATTGCTCTGAAACTCTTCTTCTCTCTCTTAGACATGACCCTTCTCCTCCTTTTAGCTCTTTCTCATCTGATGTTCATCATTCTTGCCCTTAAAGAATCTTCTTTCGCGATTTCTACATAACGATCCATTTCATGGTAGTGCACTTTCTTCTCTCTCCTGTTCATCTTCCTCACCTCCTTTTACAGATAATGTGGGAAGGCTTCTTTCTGTACTTTGATCTTGAACTTCTGGATCTCTCTCTCGATCGACGCCGGGTCTTTAACTTTTCTCATTTCCTCACCCCCTTTTTGTTATTTTTTCCTTCGACATTCATAATATATCACAAAGAATAATCAAATGTCAAGTGGAAAAATCAAAAATTCCAAGATTTTTTTCAATTATTATTGGAAATACTGTTCTTTTTATCCAGATCAGTGCGGTAAAGGTTTTCTTTTTTGCATATATCAGGCTCATATAGGCGATAAGCACAAGTTATTTCTATATTCACGAGGATTTATATCATAATTTTTTATATTTATCCAACCAAAATTGCACAAAAATCAATAGAAGAATATATGTATGGAGGACGAATCATTTACATATACCATATATAGGGGCCTATCCTATGAGGTATTGGACTACCGGGAGAGTTCTCATATAAGTGGCTTAAAATGCGCATATTGCTGATGGGAAAGAAATAGTTCTGGTTGCCTCTGCACCCCCAGGGAAGCCGGGAGTAGTTCCGTATCCAAATAGATCATCAAATAGTGGGAATTATCCAATTCGGACTTCCATGAGTTGCAAATTCAAAATAATCGAAATCGATATCTAGATAATTCTTATTCTGTGTTGGAATTTTATATCGTATGTTAGTAATCCGTACCAGAGGTACGAGACAGTAGCTTTTAAATACGAAGATCAACTAAGGTTGTTGTGAGTTATGGGTTATCAGTGATAGTTAAGAACGATCTGAAGTGAAAAGTCTCGCAAATCAAAAAGCAGCCGTTCGGGCATGTTTGTAGGACAAAAGAAAGTCACTTGGTTGCCTTGAACACTTTTAGAGTCGATATATCGACTTTTTTCCCGACTAACTCATCGGGTTCCGCTTGAATACTCTTGAAATACCAGAAGTTTTTATCGGCATTATCGTTTTTTATATTGTACATAAGGGCTTCTGTGCTGGAAATTGTTCCGTATGAATCTTCGTAGAGAAGTTTCACAGTGATCTTATAGCCAGATTCCGGGCTAATTTGTAGCCTGTTGCCGACAGGCTTATAAACTATATGCTCATAAGCTTTGTCTTTCCAGTTCGCCGGATTAAGACCAAGATCGGTGTACTGATAAGGATCGTAAGTCCTTGCATTTTTAGCATTAAGCAATTCAATCAATCCGGTGCTTATTTCTGCGAACGTTGAACCGAAAGGAGTGAGCGGAGCCACATCTCCACCAAGCAGATTATAGTAGAGAGTCTCCGTATTAATTGCCTCTTTTCCCAATCCTCCGTCCAGGAATACATAATCATCTGTCGCGAAGGGTATTCCACGCCTGACATCGACAAGAACACCGGACACAGTTTCAAAATCCGCCTCGCTGTTGGTAAATACAAAGAAATCGTATTGCCCATCTTCAGATATCTTCCAGCCAGCTCCGAAAAGATCTGAATCTACATCTCTTCCAAGTTCTTTCAACTCTCGAGGCACTTCGTTATCCAGGTATATCTTGTTTACGAAGGTTTTCGAAAGTGCCTTGAGGTCTTTCGATATTGCGATAGCCCTTGATTTTCTTATGGCATTGATTCCCAGGGGGGTAATTACAGAGATAAGCATAGCAACAACTGCGAGCACTATCAAAAGCTCTACTAGAGAGAAACCATTTCTTGCTCTGTATTTCATAACTATTCGCTCCTCCTGAAAATCGTTGTCTTTAAATTTGGACAAGCAAAACTGTGCCAGATGTTTCCATATGATTCTCATAACAGCCGATGTGCTTTGTATAGGTCTCTTTGAAGAGAAGCGTAGCGCTCAAGCAGATATAGCCACTTTTATTAAAAGAAGCTTTTGATTATATTTCCAAAATTGAGAAGCCTTTATTTTTTATAGCCGATTGTCGATCCCGAGCCAGAAATGTTGCGAAGGTTATAAGCAGCGATCGATGTATCGACACTCTCGCTTATTTTGCCGTTTTTGGTGCTCGAGGCTGTTAAGGATACATCGAACATCACACGGTTATCCTCGACCGTCCTCATCGTCATCGAAAGATTCGAAACAGCTATATCCGAAGGATCGCTCAAGCTCTGCTCATTCATCCTGCTCTGTCCGGATGTTTGAAACCTCTTTATCGTACCGTTTTCCAGCGTGATCACTATCCAGTCGTTTCCCTGCAGAGAATCGCCGAACTCAACTTCTCTTGCCCATCGCAGCTCTTCCGAAATCCTCTCTACTATATTCCTCAAGTTTCTGCTAAGGAGCGCCGTTTCCCGGGTAGCTCCGTAAACTCTCCAGCCCGATGAGAAAACCGCAAAGGCTATGGACATTATAATTCCAGATATCAGGAGAACGACGAGAATCTCCGATAAAGTGAGACCGGCATTTCTCTTCATCTGAAGCATCACCTGTTTCTCAAAAACAGATCTACGCGTTTCCAGTCTGCATAGTTCTTTGTGATCAGCTCTCCCGAAAGCGATATGCTTTCACTTTCTAAAGCGATGTTCACTATGTACGATTGTCCCACGCTTGAAACAAACATCTCTTCTTCCAGCTCGTTTTGAACCCCTGACAGTTCGTTGATCTCGAATTTATTCTGCTGTGCCCTTCTCATGCTACTGGAGAGCATCGGAAGAACTGCCGAGATAATCACGGTGACTATAATAAGGCTCACAAGAACCTCGACAAGAGAAAAACCGGACTTTCTATTCTTATAATTGGTATTTGTCTTCATCCTTATCACCTACCTGCTCCAAATTTCGGCATCTATTTCTCCCTGGCCACCGCCGACAAGGCCTATCAACTCAGGGGGAAAGGTCTCTTCGATATCGGTTTCATAAACAACTTTTGCATTCCCGGTAGCGATCAAACGATCTGAGACGACGGCTCCTCTGACTTGTGCGCTACCGCCAATGTTGACAGTCGAGTCGGGCGCATATACGGCTATCACATTGGCCAGTTGATCGCCAGTCAAATTCACCGTCTGGCCGCCGCTTATAACTAGACCGTTTATCTGTGCCGAGCCGCCGACATCTACATCGGCTCTCTGTATATGAACGATTCCAGTAAAACGGATATTCCCGGTGAGCTTCAAGCTTTTTGCGCCCGCGTAACTCACCCTCACCGCATCAACCTCTCCGCCGTTGTTGAGCGTTCCTCCTGCACCCATATCGAAATCTGTGATAGCGTAAACTTCGAGCTTTCCCCCTCCCGCCAGATTGATATGGCCCTGCCCTATGTTCAACGTTCCAGCCCTTATAACCCCCTTGCCTATACCGTTAATGATTACATTACCCGAGAGCGACATAGTCCCAGAAACTTCGAACTGTTGCTTCGGGCCGTTCTGAAAATCGATCGTACCGCTGGATAAAGAGACCGATGAGGTTTTCACCAGACTGTTCGAAGAGATCCTCACGATCCCGTTCTGCGAGGTTGAAAAGGACTGATTTGAATCTACATAAAGATTCTCCAGGTCGAGAAGATTACCTTTCAGCTGCGTCTGGCCCTTTGCGTAAACCGTGGAAAGCCTCACATTGCTTCCGGAGGATGTGGAGAAGTTGCCGTTCGTGTACAGATTGAATCTGGCCGAGTTAATCAAAGAAACTCCGTTGCCTCCCAGTTCGGTATTGCCTTCCACGTAGAGATTCAGAGTCCCCGGCCCCCTTACCTCTATCTGCCCGCTTCCGCCGACTGATAGACTGTTAGCCCTTATCGAAAGATCTTTTCCTCCCATATCGAATATGAGCCTGCCACTGCCGGCAACACTCAATTTTGCATAATCGCCGCTCTGAGTGATAGTAAGAGTAGAACTACCGTTTATATTCCAGTCACCGTTCTGATGAAGCCCCTCTGGAAAGACAGGAAATGTGGGGAATACTATCGAAGCCGGCGGATCTGGAAAAGCCGGAAGAGTGTAAAGCCTTGTTTTAGTAAGATTCTCTATTGGATGGGTATCCAACCAAGTATTGTTCCAGATATTAGTCCTCGTAACGACCGCCTCTGGATAGTAAATCGATTGATTCGGATTGTTCGGATTCACGCCCGGGTTAACATGAGTATCTCCATCGACACCGACATAAATCGTGCCGGTGATTTCGGCTCCGCCACCAACTATATTTATCGATCCTGGAGAGATCGAGTTTATCCCGCTTTTTCCTTCTATTCTGGCGCTGCCTTGAAGCTCGATATAACTGTCTGTGAAAACGGCCATATCGAAGATGGGGAACTCGTAAGCTCCACCCGAAGAGGCAAGGGTAAGCACAACGCTCTCGACTAGCGTATTTCTGTTGCCGTAAGATACTATCTTGAACTCTGAACCCGACTGATTCGAAAGAATAGCGAAAGCGATATCGCTCTGAGAAGATTGAATGACATCCAGCACTGTGTTTCTGATCGTTTGAAGATCGCTTTCCCAGTTATCCCCATTCTCCCAGGCTTCGACCAGTTCAAAAGAACCGTTGCCGTTTTCCGGAAGCGCCCCTCTGAAAACACCCCTGGCGTCATTAGTTTCATCTTTCTCCAGGAGAGCCCTGGCGATCTCGACTCCTGAAAGCGCTCTATAATGAGCATTGAGACGGGCTTCGGCTCTATTGAGCTGCATAGAATCGTTCAGTACCAGCGTTACCACAGTTATAGATATTATCGAAAGTACAGACACCGCTATAAGCGCAGTGAATAGTACGAATCCTTTCTTTCTCGTTCTACAATTCCCCATAACAACAGCCTCCCGTGGAAGCCAGAATTAATGAAAAAACTAAAGTTATTTTTGCAAAATCATGCCAACACCAAAGCGCTCTATCATGGCCAGATACATCGAAAACGTACAAGCAATAGTAGAGCATCTCAGGAAAGGTTAAACGAGATCACTAACTCCGGTAGTTTTGCAGAGGCGAACGGCTGTTAGTAAGGCACACAGTTCTCAATCTTAAGTCCGCATTCGCTTTTTAGCTTGAAGTGCATGGTTTGAGTCACAGGTTGATTGCTGATAATTTTGGGCCAGTGAAGGTGATGCTTTTAAAAAAATTAGGCTATAAAATGAAGGAAATTTCATCCTATGTAGCCAGAAACGGAAGTCAATTTCATCAAAAAACCAATCGACCGTATCTTATATTATCTTTATATCTGAACATAACTATCGTCTAGATATTTAAATTGTATGATCTGTAGCCGCTTGAAAGTCTATTTTGAAGCTGATCTTGCATTTTTTAAAATTTATGAAATATATCTATTTTGATCAATTTATTCGTCATTCGAACAAATACTATTTAAACCAATTACAAATAAACGTATGAAAATGATTCATGCAAAATCTGGCACATGATTGCTCTATAGAAATTAACTAGCCTATTGTCAGTATAAATAAATACTATAAGGAAGCGAGTCTTATGGCTATTAGACGATTGGGAATATCTCTCGTAGAAATTTTAATTGTTGTATTAGTTACTACTGTTGTAGGTGGTCTTGTACTTATTCTTTTTGCTCAGACAACAAAGCAAATGACTCTAAATATTGTTAAAACACAGGCTTTGCGTGAAGTATTATTAGTTGACGATCTTCTTTTCAAAGAGTTATCAATGATTTGGCCAGATATGAATTACGTAAAGTTAGTCCCTTCCACAGGCGAATTGGGTGTTGGTATAAGGTACAAACTATATGTACCGATGATCTCACAGGAGAAAGAGGTTACCAAGCAGATATACTTCAATAATGGCCGCCTGAAAGTATGGGAAAAACTCTATGAGCCTTCTGATTTCTCGCCTACCAGTCTAAATAATCTTGAACCTTCAGGAATTAGGATTCTGTTTTCATCATCAGAAAGAAACGATATAACCCTAGCATTTGGAGTTATTACAGGTCCATTCATTTCTTACACAGTGAGGAGCACGAGATCTAATGTTCAGCGATCTGGAAATGTAAGTCTTTTGGGTGCCAAATTGAGGTGAACGCATTATGCGAAGAAATGGATTTCTTCTACCCGTGACTCTTGTACTAATGTTAATTGCTTCAGTAATGAGCGTAGTTCTTATAAAAGACATCACCAACATGTCTCAAATTCTGAACTCTCAAGAAAGGGAGGCCTCTTTGAGAATTCAATCGGAGAATGTTTTTTTCGCTTTGTTGGGCATGTTTCAATCTGTATATAGTACAAAAGGATCTTTGAATCCAAGTTATTTAGTCTTCAATGAGAACTCTCCCAATGAAAATCCAAACTGGTTGACGATGGAAAGCCCTGAAGATGATTGGTTTAGTCCATTCTTTGATTCATTCGATGACTCTTACGAAAATTTGGCGTGGAAAGAATTGTTTGAGATGTTTGGCGACATTCATTATTCTACTTCTATATTAGAAGATATCCTGATAAATTTTACCGATAACCTTCCAGTGAACGTTGTAATTTTGCGGAATTTCGAAAGTATGCTTTTAGTTTTTGTTAGAGTTAGAAATTCAGCTAATTCAACAAGTAATGATTCTATCTTCTGGGGACTTATCACTCCAAAATACTTTAGTAACTGGGCTGTATTTTATAGAGATGGAATAAGCTCTTCTTATGGATGGGATGAGATGATAGACGGACCATCATATTATGGTGGTTCCATAAAGAAAATCGGTAATAAGTGGCAATGGGAGGCGAAAAATGGAATTGGCAGCTATATAATGGTCCCACCATTACCCGGCCAGGAGGAATCTCCTTGGGCATACGCTGTGGGAGCAACCTTTTCGGGAAAGATGCAGAACGTTAATCCCTGGGGGAACAAGTTCAATCTTTCATACATTGATCCTTATTCTGTTTTGGGAAAAGTAAGCGTCAGGTTGAATCTAAACGACAATCCCAATTGGGAATACAGCAGTTCAAACGGTGCTTACACTGAATCAGATGGCAAATTCTACATTTATTATGACGGAAACTCTCCAAACTATGTTATAGAGGTCTCTGAAGAAGAAATATCTATTTTGAGAAACAGCGAGGGCAAAGTGATAGCCGTCGAAGTCCAAAAACCTGGTGGAAGAGGGATTTCTTACAACAAAGTAATTATCGATGGTAAAGAATATACGGGTCGCTGGCACAAATACGGTGATTACTACTATATCTACTACGATGGCTCTTCAAAGCCATCTAAGTATTTAATAATTCATTCTAACAAAGTAGGACTTTATAACAACAAAATCACAGTTGCGAGTGCCGGAGGATCAGGCGGAGGTATTAACACTAATGGTTCTGGTATGACTGTTGAAAACCTTGGAATGATATTTCCATGGAATTTCAGAATGGGAGTAGATGAGATAACCTTACAAGAACAGATTGAAATGTATTCACGCTTTGAGAACATGGACAACTATTACAATAGCCTTGGTAGTGATGGAAAGCTTCCAAAATACGGAGATATTATTGATCTTTCTTTCTCAGCAAGTTCTTTAAACGGTATCTATGGTTTTGACTTCACTGAAGTTAGTGCACATTCTCCTAAATTGAATAATGCTACTTTACCAGACTCAATCCAGCACGCACACTCCTATACCATTGAAGAAACCACTTACGCTTACGGATTTAAAAATTCCAATCTCAGTGACAACAACAATACTTATACAAAGGGATTGGAAATCAAAATGGACGTTCTAACAGGCTCTGAAATAAAAGTTCGTTATTGTCTGATCACTAATCTTATTGAAAACACCGAACAGTATTCAGTACAGGAATTCTACTTTGAGCAGAAGTTCAGAAAGTACGAACTTGAGTATAAGAACAATAAGAATCAGTGGAAAGCGATCGCTGATCCCTATGGAAACAATGGTTCCGGATTTGGACCAATCAAAGAACTTGCTCTTATTCTCGTCACCCCAAAGTCGGAGTTTGATAACATTCCTCCATGGAGTGGATATACCTTTTTGGTCATAAAGAATGGTGAAAACTATGAACTGTTTGATGGCTCAACAATTGCTGCGATAGAACATTATGGACTATTTACTGTAGATAGGAACCTGACTATTGGACAAGGTATAATTGAGCGTTTCTCAGGAGATTTGATAAAACCTGAATGGCTAGGACTTACAGAAGGAAGATTCACCTTTGTGTCAAAGAATGGGTATGTCCGAACTGTAAGTGATATTGTATATAACGATATGTACAGATCGTCAACCGAACTCAAGCATTCAGTTGACAATATGCTCCCTTTTAAAGAGTGCAATGCAAACCTGAATGAACTCGTTCAATCAGCAAATGATATGCTGAATCTTGTTTCAATCAAAAAAGACGTGGTAATGCCATATTACGAGAACAGGAATACAAAAAATGAAACAGGAAACTTAAACATAAAACTGTTTGCAAATATGTACGCCTTCGGAGGCAAGATAGATGTTGAAAAATATAGTAATTATCCACCGATGGGATACAGACATATATTCGGAACCCTTGTAGCAAAAACATCTCCGAATGCAACGTATTCTCCGGGTAGCAATAATGGGTTTATGGAATACAACGTTTATGATAAAAGACTTCTAGCTAATAGCAAATTACCTTTCGCAACACCAGAGTCAAGCAAATTGATGGCGTATGGTTTTGGAATGAGGTGAGCAATGATGAGAAATGGTTTCTCTCTCGCTGAGGTACTTATAGCTTTGCTCGTAGTAACTACAATTCTAATGACGCTACTTATGGTATTTTCCCTCTCAGTGCGTGTAATGACAAACAATAACATGAAAGTGCAAGAAAACACTATTATTAGGAACCGCTATTCTGGCCATTGGAGCTCAAGTATTGGTGATACTTCTTCTGATAATTTGGAAATTCGTTCAGTTGATATTGAAGAAGATATCGCAAGTATTCTGAAAGACGTACCCTTTGCTCATTACTTTGTAGACGGGTTAAACTTCTACAGAATTGAATCAAAAAAACTCGGAGTGGCACGCTTTCCTGCTGTTAGCCCTTTAGACAAATGGTAACGGTTATTCATTTATGATGAGAAAAGGTGAACTTCTCCCTCATGTAGAATGGCTGTTGGCCTTTCCAATCGGCAATCGATCTATTCCTTTTCCCGCATCGTCTCTGTCGAATGGCAGCGCAAATTAAAGCCCCGCTGAACGGGGCTTTTTGGTTATACGTAGTAAGACGGGTTATCGAAGAGTTTGAAGAGGCCGCCGGTGTGGATGAATAGTACACGTTTTCCGGCAAAGCGCTCTTTAGAGATCTCTATCATTCCCCTGAAGGTCTTGGCGGTGTAAACCGGGTCGATGAAGAAGGCGGTCTCTCTTGCCAGTTTCTTGATCAATTCCATATCTTCTTCGGAAGGTACGGCGTACGCCGGTCCCGAGAAGTCGTCAGCTATTTCGATGTCGCTGTCTTCTACCGCCACTTGGATTTTGTATTCCTCCATGCCGCGAATTATTCTCTTTGTCTTTTCGGCGAAGAAAGAGGCCGGATCTTTCGTGACGTTTATTCCTATTACCCTTGTGGCGAATCCGTGCGATTTTATGCCCGCCAATAGTCCGGCGTAGGTTCCGGCGCTGCCTACCGCTATGAATATGGCCGGTATTTCGTTGAAATCCACCTGGAGAGCCATTTCATTCACCGCATCGAAGTAACCCCTGGCTCCGAGAGAGTTCGAACCTCCTTCGGGTATTAGATAGACTCTGTGACCGAGGCTTTCGTACTCTTTTTTCTTTTCGGCGAATATTTCATCTATCCTCGAGTATTCTTCTTTGGTCACGTAGTAAATATCGCTGCCAACAAGCATGTCAAGAAGAAGATTGCCCTGCGGCATCTGGTTGGGTTGCCCTCTGAGAAAGACCACCGGCTTCATTCCCAGGGATCTGGCTGCGACCGCGGTCGCCCTGCAATGGTTGGATTGTATGCCCCCGCAGGTGAAAACCGTATCGGCATTTTCCTCCTGAGCGGTCTTGAGAAGGTACTCTAGCTTTCTGATTTTGTTGCCGCTGGTCATGAATCCCGTAAGCTCGTCGTGTTTGCAAAGAACTTCGAAAGGAAGGTTGAGCGATCTCTCGACGCTTTCGAGTCTGTCGATAGGCGTTACCCTGTTAATCAGATTCAATTTCAACTTTTCACCCCCTTAGTCTCTTCATCTATATTAGAATCTATTTTGCACAGCTTTTCAATTCTCTCCAGCGTTGTCGGGTGCGAGTAGTTAAGCGCGGTGTACAATGGGTGAGGTCTGAGGTTGCTCAGGTTCGATGCCGAAAGCCTCTTCAGGGCGTCTATCATCGGCCCGGCGGTGCCCATGACTTCAGTCGCATAGCTGTCTGCGGCGAATTCCCACCTGCGGCTTATATAAGAGCCGAGCCATCCAAAGACCGAGAAGAGCGACATGACGAAAACTCCCGAATACAGCAGTGCGGTGAATTCTCTTTCAACCGCAAAGATCGTCTCTATGATCCCCGATCTTACCATGAACCAGAGTAGGAATATCGATAGTCCGGTAATCGCAAAAGATAGCACTGTTCCTTTGAGCGTGTGTCTGTATTTGTAGTGGCCGGCTTCGTGGGCGAAGATCGCCTCTATCTCGCTCCGGGAGTGTTTCTCTATAAGGGTGTCGTAGAGAACTACTCTCCTGGCTTTGCCAAACCCTGTAAAAAAAGCGTTGGTGTGTCCGGTCCTTCTGGAGGCGTCCATGACGAAGATGGATTTGACCTCGAAACCGGCCTTCTTCGATAGATCGAAGATAGCCTGCTTGAGTTGTCCGTCCTCCAGGGGTTTCAGCTTCGAGAAGAGAGGTAGAATCAGTACCGGATAGAGCAACCCCGACAGGAGCTGGAAGATGATGATACCCAATAGGAGGTAGATCCACCAGTAAGCGAGCTTCTCTATAGCCATAAGTGAAAGGGCCAGTAGCGGGACGCCGACCGCGGCCATGAGAAGGATTCCCTTTAAGCTGTCTACTATGAACGTAGTAGGTGTGGCTTTGTTGAATCCGAAGCGTTTTTCCAACACGAATGTCGAGTAAACGTGGAAGGGAAGCATCGACAGGTATCCGATCAGGGCGAGAATTGTGAAGAAGAGCACACCCTGCCATACGAAGCTTCCGGCCAGCGATACCGCGATCCTCTCGATCAGCGGAAAGAGCCGGAAGATACCGGCCGTGACAAACGCGAACTCCACCAGGGTTGAAAAGATATGTAATTCACCCCTCGCCTTCGCGTAGAGGATCGATTTCTCAACGAGATCCGGGGTGTAAACATCTTTCAAAACATCGGGTACCACGATCGACGGTTCCTTAGAGAAGCGGTAGTTCATGATCAGCAGTACCAGCTCAAAAGCCATGATTGCGTATATCCCTGTAAAGTAGAGAAAAGTAAAGCCTGCCATCCACTCACCTCGTAATAAATTCTACGATAAAACCTTCCTGGGTGCCCGATGATCCTGAAGTCGATATGATAACATTCAGAAAGAAGAGATGACACGAAAGGAGTTGCCGGGAATGAAGATCTCAAAAGAAGATGTGAAGAGGTTTTTGCTCTCCTACCAGAATTTGCTTCCTCCAAGGAGGCTTTCTGGGGGCGAGGGGATACTCGCCTTTGTCAGAAAGGTCGGCTGTTTGCAGTTCGACCCTCTGAACATAGCCGGGAAAAATACCGACCTCGTCCTCCAGTCGAGAGTGAAGAATTACAGGCCCGATATGCTTTACAGGTTGCTATACGAGGATAGAAAGCTGCTCGACGGCTGGGACAAGAATATGTCCATCTACCCGATAGAAGACTGGCCTTATTTTCAGAGATTCAGGGAAGATGCGAAAGATCATATCAGGAGAAGCGAACACATAGACGAGATACTCGAACAGATAAGGAAGGATATAGAGGTCAGGGGTCCGCTCTCCTCCCAGGACTTCGATTTCGATAAAAAGGTGGGCTGGTACTGGGCGCCCGCCAAAGCCTCCCGGGCCGCACTCGAGAGTATGTACTGGTGGGGAGAGCTCGTGGTACATCACAGGGCCGGAACCAGGAAGTACTACGATCTGGCAGGAAGACACATACCGCAAGATATTTTCGACAGGCTAGATCCCAACACGACCGAGGAGGCTTATCACCGCTGGCATATAAGCAGAAGGATCGACAGTATCGGCCTTTTCTGGTCGAGATCTGGCGACGCCTGGCTCGGAATAAAGGGCCTTAACAGCGCTAAACGGACTGCCGCGATAGAGGAAATGGTGCGCTCGGGCGAATTGATCGAGCTGGAAATCGAAGGGTTCGATTACCCGGTTTATACTTCGAGCGTTAATAGAGAGCTTCTCGATCGAAGCCATGAAAGTACTGGCGCTCCGGAAGCTTCTTTTATAGCGCCGCTGGACAACCTGTTGTGGGACAGGAAGTTCATAAAGAGCCTCTTCCAGTTCGAATACACCTGGGAGGTGTACAAGCGGCCGCAGGACAGGAAGTACGGTTACTACGTTCTCCCCGTTCTCTTTGGAAGGGAATTTGTGGCGCGTTTCGAGCCTGTTTTCGATAAAAAGAAGAGGGTATTGAATATCAAGAACTGGTGGTGGGAAGAAGGGGTTGTCGTCACGGAGGATATGAAAGAGGCCATACGGAAATGTACCGACGACTTCGCCGGCTTCCTCGGCGCGGAGAAAATAGCGACATAGTAGAAGCTCCGACGCTGCGCGTTCAGGTTCTTCGTCGGTTAAGGAGCGCGAGAAGAGGAGAGAGGAAGAGACTTAAGAGATGAGATCCGTTTAAGAGCACAGCGGGATGACAATCCCTTCCCGTCATGCCGGATCGTGATTTGGTATTCCGACCTTATGTACATAATACTTGACATAATGTAAAGTATTATGTACAATATTCACAGGTGGTGGATATGAAGAACAGGCTGCGGGAATTCAGGTTCAAGAACGACGAGATAACTCAGGAATCTCTGGCAGAGCTTGTAGGAGTAAGCAGGCAGACGATCATCGCGATTGAGAAGGGGCGGTTCAATCCTTCTGTCAAGCTGGCTCTCAAGATCGCGCGTGTGTTGCGCTGCAGAGCGGAAGACCTGTTCATTATCGAAGAAGGTGATTGATATGCTTCAAAAGACGTTCATCCTGATTTTCGACGTGATACTCATCTCGGTCGCACTGACACTTATTCAGACGGTCAGTCCATGGTTTTCCTTTCTCCTGACCGGACTTTTCCTCTTTCCGATTTTGAGAATGTCGGGCCTGATTAGAGATCTGGATGAAAGAGAAAAAGCCGTAGACAACCTTTCTTCGAATATCGCACTGGCTATAGTTTTTCTCCTTGCGATGTTCTACACGGGCATGGGATACGAGATAGGTACCGACTGTTTCATATCTTTCATTCTCATCCCCTTCGCCGCAAAAGCCATTTTTTCGGCCGGCCTTTCGCTTTCGCGGAATCAGTCTATCTCGATTATAGGCAGGACGGTGGGACTGATATTTATAGGGTTCGCCGTTCTCTCTCACGGTTTAAGTGTAACGACCGCGATTGAGATCATTCCAGGCGTAGCCATCCTGGCCGCCACGGAACTTTCGAAACGCTGGAAGTATTTCGGGCTGAGCTTTTTAGCCTTCATAGTCGTGGCCACGCTCGTTTACTGGAACAATTTCGACAGGGTGACTATGGTCACGGTCTATGCGCTTTTTGTGATACCCTTCTCCTTTCTTTTCGTAAGGTCTTTCAGTAAAGAATGAAGATGGTTGAGGGACTAGCGTTTGTATCGTAGATAATCTTCGATCATTCTGGCCGGGTCTCTGTAGATGAGATTCAACACGCTCACCCCGGTAAGCAGAGTTCTCATCGCGATCGGAGTCCCTTCAATAATTGTTGGAACGATAGATTAGCCACCTCGTACCCGCTCTTTTAACTTTCCACACGTATGTTTTTGTCTCGTTCGGACCGCTTGTGTAATCTATAACGGCTGTGAACTGGACGTCCGCTTCGGTAAGGGTTGCGTTGAAATCTATGTCCTTCTCGCTGATGAACGTGAAAGACACCACACCCCTTCCCGAGAACATTCCGTCGTAGGTGTTTTCTATCTGGGCAAAGGTTTTCGTAGCCGTATTTATGTGGGCCGGATCCGTATAGAGGCCCGCAAGCGCGGCTGGATCTTCCTGTTCCCAGTACTTTTTGAAGTTTTCGATCAACAGGACCACTTTTATAGAAGGATCGACCAAGAAGCACCCGCTCAAGAATAGTATCAGGAAAGCCCCAAAAAACGATAAAGCAACTAACGGCTTTTTCATGATGACACCTCCCTGCCGATATTGAAATCTATATCGGTATCGTCAACCGCTCAGTCCCCCGCCTGCTACGATGACATTTTACTCCTTTGCCTGTTAGAACCTTCCCTTCATATAAACTCCCGCTGGTGGTAATATAATTGCCTTATCGACGGTGAAGGACAGTATCATGCCCAGGATAATTTTCTTTGAAGCGTTGATATACGCCAGCCTGGCAACCAAGAACATGTTGAGCCAGTACTTCGATCTGGCAGGTTACTCTTCGGTCCAGATCGGTTTTCTTATGACCGTATTGCCCATCGTGTCGCTCGCATCCAGTCCCTTCTGGTTCAAACTGGGTTCGAAGATAGGCGAGAGACGTATTTATTACATCGTTTCGATCGCCACCGCCTTCCTCATCTGGCCGGTCTTCCTGGCCGGAGATTTCGCGACCAACCTTCTGTTCATGTTTGTTTTTTCCTTTTTCTTTTCGGGGATCGTTCCTATCGGGGATTCTTTGATCATGTCTAGAATCAAACTGACGGGCGGTCGATTCGACAGGATAAGGTTGTGCGGAACGATCGGTTTCGCCATCACTTCCTTCTGCCTGAGCATGGTTTTGGGCACTTCTTTCATATGGCTTTTCGTGGCAACTTCTCTGTTAGTCTCTATCTCGGCGATGATAATCGGCCTGAAAGACCACGGGACTGATGCTTTACGCGGACCGTCGAAGAAAAAAACGACCGACGGAACGCTTTTTGAGTACTCGATAATGACCGCCGGCATGTTCCTGGGCATAACTCTCAACTCGTTCCACAACTCCTTCATACCTCTTCTCACCAGAGAGAGGGGTATGGATGTCTCTGCCGTAGGCGTTATCTTTGCGATAACCGCGGTATCGGAAATACCCTTTCTTCTTTATGCCGACAGGCTGATATCCAGAATCGGAAATCTGGCCGTTCTGGAGATCGGTATGGGTGTGATAGGCGTCAGAATGATACTAATATCCTTCACCACGAGCGTCGTATCCCTGTATCTCGCCGAGACGCTTCACGGACTCACTTATATTCTCATGTACTATTCGCTTTTCGATTACATTCACTTCAGGTTGCCGAAGGAGCATCTGGCTTCTGCCCAGAGCGTTTTCTGGGTCGTAAGATCCGGTTTGACCTTTATCGCCGGCTCGATCGGAGGGGGTTTCCTGATCGAAAGGCTTTCGGTGACTCTGGCCTTCAGATCCTTCGGGGTAGCCGGAATGGCGGCGGCCGGTATCGTATTCTTCATCGGTCTGTTGAAGAGAACTAATTCAAGAGAGAAGTACAAAGACACCGCCGGAGGCTGAAATACTCCGGCTTTTGATGGTGTGAAACGTTGATTAACTTCTCGCGAAAGGAGTTGGCGCTAAAGGCTGGCTCCCTCTTTTATCGCTTCTACTGATTTCTCGACAAGACCCGTCTTGTTGTCTGGGGTCTTCCCATCGAAGAGCTTCGTCATGCCCTTCAAGAGGAATACCAGCGTAAGCAAGGCGTTGCCTATGGACGATACCAGTATCAAATAGTGTACCGGCACGCGGTCGACGGCAAAGCCGTAGATCGCCGCACCCAGAGGAGTCGCTATCTGAGCGAGGATGGATATTACCGAAAAGATTCGCGACCTGTAATTGGTGGGAACGATTTTTTGGAACAACGTGTTCAAAGGCGTGTTGACGAAAGCGTTGAAAATGCCCGTGACGAGTATAGGAAGGCCAAGAGCGGCGAAATACCGCCAGCTGGCCCAGCCGAACAGATCGATGAAATAAGGGAAGAAGAACACGGTCAGAAGAAAGAGTATCAGGGTTTCGGCCGTAAGACCCATCGCGAAGAGGTTGCCCTGTCTCTTCTTAGATAGAAGCGTTCCGAGTATCACGTTTCCTATGAGCACTCCCACGACCCAGCCCGATTGAAGAAAGCCGTACTGTTCACTGGTGAAACCCACGATTGTTCTGGCGAAAAACGGGAAGACCACCGAAAAGAAGGGAGATAGAAGGAAGTTCGAGAGCATCGCGAAAACCATAACGAGAATGAGGCCGTTGATCTTTCGCATATAGCGCACGCCTTCGACTACATCTTTGAATACGCTCTTCAAGGATATTTTGCCCTTCTCTGTAGTTTGCTGATACCTTATGAAGATCTCGCTGATCGCGGATGCGATGTACGAGGCACCATTGAGGATGAGAACCGCTTCTATTCCAAACATTCCGTAAAGTATCCCACCCAGTGCCGGGCCGATTATGTATGAGAGGGAGTTTATCGCTCCAAGTATCGAGTTACCCCTGAGCAGCTTGTCGCTCTCTATGATGTCGGGCAGCATCGCCGCGGTTGCGGGATCGAAGGAGATATCGAAAGTGGATATCAAAAGCTGGAAGATGAAAAGAACCGTTATGGTCAGACTGTTGGCGCCTGCCAGTACGGCCATCGCAAGAATCGCCGCCCCTCGCGCGAAGTCCATGTATACCATGATCATTTTTCGATTGAACCGGTCGCCCAGAACGCCAGCAACAGGGCCGAAGAGAATCCTTGGAAGCATGGTTATCACCATGAAAGTTCCCATGATCGTTCCCGAACCGGTAAGATCGAGTATATAAAGCGGAATCGCCAGAGATTGAATACCGCTTCCTATCAAGGATACCAATCTACCAATCGCGTAAAGCCAGAAATTTCTCCCGAGATCTTTCATACGATCACCTCAGATATATTTCTTATATGGTCCGATAATATCATAAAATATATAAATAAATCAAGTCCTATATAAATATTTTTTATATTACGGATAATTTTTATAGTTTTCAGTACTTTTCCAGAATTTACTAATAGCACCATAGTTCTCATTGTCGGCCATGCTAGACAGTATTTTCTGAAAAACCTTCAGTTAGTATGCTTCGGAAAAAACATAGATAAATAGCTAGAAGTGCAAAATACTCAAATATAAATTGAAAACTTTCAGGGAAGTAAAAATCGATTCAACGGCGAAGCGGTTTCCAGTTCAGCGGCTATTGAATTCGTTACCGGCCCCAAGCATAGCCAGGTAGTTTTTCACCGGTATGTAATTGGCGACCGTGTTACCCGTACCCAGAGCGTAGCCTCCACCCGGCGCACACTCTTCCAGCAGTTTCAAAGTGTGTTTTCTCACACTTTCGGGGTCGGCCTTGCAGAGAAAATCGACATCGACGCCCCCGAGGACGGCGATTCGCTCGCCCCATAGTTTTTTTGCCATAGAGACCGGCGTGATGATATCCTCGAATGAATGCTTGGCATCTATTCCGGCGGCTATTATGTCGTCCATAACGGTGGCCAGATTGCCGCAGCTGTGAAGTATGAAAGGTTTTCCCGCCGTGTGAACGATCCGGGCGATTTCACTGTACCAGGGGAAGACCAGTTTTCTGAGATGTTTGGGCGAGAAGATCGTGGCCGTCTTGTAGCCAAGATCGTCGCCGAAGCAGTACGCCCCTACGCAGTCAAAAGAGGAGATGATTCTGGCCGCACCTGTCAGTATCCTACCGATTTTCCCGACCAGCTCATCGACCAGCTCCGGCTCTTCGTAAACCGCCAGCGAGAACCTCTCGAGACCGAGAAGCATGCTCGCGTGCTCGAAGGGTCCTCCCGCGGCCCCGCCTATAATTTTCATGCCCGGAGGAAGACGTTCCCCAAGTTCCCTGAAGAGTTCGAAATCCAAAGACTCTTCCGGTTCCGGCCAGCGAGCTTCTTCGAGGTCTTTGAGAGACCGGATCGGACCGTCCTTTTCGTTCACCCATCTTCTTCTGGAGCGCCTGTAAAGGGCGGTGTCCTCGCTATCTATCTTGTCGGCGAGCGGGAAGCGGGGAATGAGATAGAAAGGCACATAATCGTACCCCAGCTCATAATAGAAACTCGCCAGCTGATCGAAGTACTTCCCGCTTTCACTACCGGGATCGGCCAGTTTGAAACCCATCACCTCTTGGATTATTTCCCTGTCGGCGAAGAGCTCGAAAAAAGGTACGCGCCCGGGCTCTTTTTACGCGCCCGAGTGCGTACAGCATGATCGAAAAATCCGGTCGGTGATACAAGACGATGCCTCCCAGGCTAGAAGCCAATCTATCTAAAAGCCCGAACTCTCCTGAAGAGAGTCCAGCTCTTCAAAGGTCAGGTTTCCGATAGTATAGCTCTTCCAGTCGCGATAATCGAAGTGCCACCACTCTTCCTGCAAAGGTTCGAAGCCAACGGAGACCATGGTTTCCCTTAGGAGCTCCCTGTGAGATCTCTGCAGGCTCGTGCCGCCGGGGTAATCTATGTACGACCTTTCAGAGAATTCGTCGTAACCACCGCCGAAATCGATAATCTCTCCCGTATTCAGTATGTATAGAGAGACATCGACTGCACAGCCCCTGTTGTGTCTGGAACCTTTCTGCGGATCGGCTACGAACTCTTTGAGGTCGTCAGGGGTCGCGTCCCAGAACATCTTTGTGACATACCAGGGTCTGTAGGCATCGTGGACCACCAGCCCGTAACCCATCGATCTCAGGAGCTCGCTCGCTTTCACAAGGGCGTGTGCGGCCGGTTGCTGGAGAAAGGCTCGCTCTTGTGAGTATAGGGGCACTCCCATGAAGTTGTCGTATCTGGCATAACGTATGTCCAATTTTATCGAGGGATCGAGCAGCGTCACTTCCACGAGGTCGTGCGGCAGAAAAGTGCCGGCTTCGACCGGTGGAGTCGCTTCCATAGCTGTCGGAAGCAGTTTGTCTATTGGTTCGACAGGTGTTATCTTGAAAACATCTCCCCCCTCCGGTCCATAGAATTTTCTCCTGAAAACCTCTCCTCCAGCGATGCAGCTTACTCCCATGCCGGATTCGTCTCTGTCGAAAGTTATGATCGTGAATTTGAAGGGATTGGGTTCACATAGATAGTTATCCTCACATAGCTCCGCACATTCGACCGGCAGATATCTCGACCTGTTGAAGATGAGTTCCCCGTCGCTGCTTTTCAAAAGCAACTGGAGCGAGGAGTCAATCTCTCTCAAAAAGAAGTGTGTCTCGTTCCCTTCGTACCTTCCAAAGAGCAAAGAGGCGACTCCCTCTAAGACTGTCGAAACGGCGAACAGGGAAACTGCCAGCAAGAGTACAAACAAAAGAACCAGTCGTTTCATCTTTCCACCTCCAGGCCAAATAAATCTATCTATACGGGATAGGACTTATCGGAGGGATTGTCGAAAGCGAACCTCACATATTGGAATCTATCGCTTCGAACCTCTCGAACATATAGTTAATGTAACCCTTCACATAGGATGCGGTTTCTCTGAGAATCTCCACGGTCATTTTATCCAGTTTTTCTGTCTTGCCTGCCTTAACGAGTTCGTCGAAATAGCTCTTTCCTAGCCAGACTATTTCTTCCGTCTCGAGTTCGTCCTTCATGAGATGCTTCAGTTCATAATAGACGGGATTCAACTTTCCTCTCGAGAAGCCTCTCAGATCGACAGCTGCCTGTTTCGGACTCTTTATGGTCTTTGCCGGGACTTCGTCTATAGCCTTCACCAGTGGCCCGTACTCTCCCCAGAGCAGGTAGCCGCCGTAGAAGTCGTAAGCGAAGTGATACTTGGCAAAGACGGTCTGCCATTTGTCCATGTTTAAGGGAAGCTTCAGCAGTTCGAATAAAGGCGCGGGGAATGTATGGAAGGGCTGTCCGACATCTTCAAGGTAATGCATAGCCCTGGCCATGAACCTGTATGCCCAGTAGTAATCTCCCCTGCCATAGGCCAGCTCGGAAAGATCGCTGAAATACTGTACCATGTCGGTAACCTCTCCAACCCTAATAAAGCACAGCAACCTGTATTCCATATGACGGATGCCCTGACTGTCTCCCAGGAGTTTCTCAATCCCCTCCATAGGCAGTCCTTTGTCCATACCCATGTCCGGTTCATAAGCATAAACGGAAAGAATCTGCCACACAGGGGCGGTATTGTTCACCGGCTCGGGATTGGGAAAGACCGGAATGAAGAGATCGATATCTTCCTCCGGCATGTAGTTTTTACCCAGATAATCGTAGAACCCGGTTATTGTGGGATTGTAGGGATGGGTATCCACATCGGCGTATGTATAGGGCGTTATTTGCACATATTCTTCTAAAGGCAAGGAAAACCTCGAGACTATCGTATAGGTCAGTGCATCGTGCCCGGACCAGGCAAATCCCAGAGCGGCTAACATGATAAATAAAAATAAGATCGCCTTTTTCATAATCAACACCTCCGGATTCATAATAGCAGAAGGATAGAGTTTTTTTGCTTAAAACTCCGGGTTCACTGCAAATAGTTGGTTTTAGCGGAGAGTGATGTGCACTTTTGTGAGTCTATCAAATTGAAGCCCCGTTTGTTTTTGTACGATACAATGGTTGTATCTGCTAGTATTTCAGATAGAATCTTTCAAGGGAGGTGATCGGAATGTCTTCGAATGAAGGGAGAGAAATTGCCGGGGTTTTTCGAGGTTCATTTGCCATCCGGGGATTCGAAGATATAGAGTTCAACTTTCAACTCTTGAGATCGCTTGGAGCGGTTTCCTACGGTGGAGGAACGGTCGGCGAGATACTATCGATCGTGCCGGCTATAAGACCTGAAGAGCCCGAAACCTGGGTGACACAGTTCAAGGATCTGGCCATCAGGGCAAAGAAACTGGGTCTGGATCTCATGCAGAAGGGCAGAATGAAGAGCGCCCACGAAGCTTTTTTGAGGGCTTCAAGCTATTTCAGGGCCGCCGAATATTACGGAGACCCGAGGGACTCAAAAAACAGATATATAGGTATGGAGAGCAGAGATTGTTTCATATACGCCTTCAGAACGGCAAATCTCGAGTTTGAAGCCGTCAGGATACCTTACGGAGACGATTTCATTCCCGCGTACTGGATCTCGCCGCTTACACAAAGCTCTCAGACAAAAAAGAGAACCATCATGATGATGAGCGGCTTCGATGGAACCTCCGAAGAGATGTATTTCCAGAGCGGGGCCGCGGCACTGAACAGGGGTTACTCGTTGTTGCTTTTTGACGGGCCGGGTCAGGTGGGTATGAGGAGATTCTCTACCGAAACGCCTTTCAGAGCGGATTTCGAAGTGGCCGTGGCGAAAGTGGTAGATTATCTGCTCTCGCGTGGCGACGTTGATCCCTCGAAGATCGCCCTTTACGGTATAAGCCTCGGTGGATATTTTTCGCTGCGCGCGGCGGCTCATGAACCTCGAATCAAGGCCTTGATCTCAAATTCACCCATAACGGACATCTACAAATACATGATCGGCGTGGCCGGCGAAGGGGCCATGAACTCATCACAGGACATAGGGCTCGACTATATCGACGAAATCCCAGCGGAGTATCTGAGCAAGGGTAAGAAGCTCCAGATTCTCAATATCATTCTGCGTTACGGAGAGAGGTCGATGTTCGCAGCCTTCGAGAGAATGAAGGAGTTCACCGTTGGCGAGGCGATAAAGAACATACGCGCACCCTTCCTTGGAATGGTAAGCCAGGGCGAGGGACTCGGCGCAATGGGACAGGCAGAGGAAGCCGTCAAAGGCGTTTCCGGACCTTCGAGCCTGAGAGTCTTCACAAAGGACGAGGGGGCGGACTCTCACTGCCAGCTCACCAATCTCCCCCTCTCCAACGCCGTCCTTCTCGACTGGCTGGATGAAGTCTTCGGAGTCAGGTCGTGAAGAGGATCGGACTGCTGGGAGGCATGAGCTGGGAATCTTCGCTGGAGTACTACCGGTTGCTCAATGAAGCCGTCAAAGAGAGACTTGGCAGTCTCAACTCGGCCGATTGCGTGATGGTCTCTATCGACTTCCAGCCGGTGGCCGACATGATGAAGCTCAACAACTGGAAAGGGATCGCCCGTGTTCTTGAGGATGTATCGAGAGATTTGAAGAGAGCCGGCGCCGACTTTCTGGTGATATGTACCAATACGATGCACCTGCTGGTCAGGGAGATTGAAGATGCGTCGGGATTGAAAGTCCTTCAAATCGGGGAAGCCGTTGCGGAGAGAATAACCGCGGCCGGCCTCAAGACCGTCGGACTCCTCGGGACGCGCTTCACCATGGAGAGGAGTTATTACCGCAACACTCTCGGCAGACACGGGATCGAAGTGATCGTTCCTCAAGAGCGAGACAGGGAGAGTGTGGACAGGATAATCTTCCAGGAGCTCTGCAGGGGAATCTTCACTGAAGAGTCCAGAGAGAGCTATAGATCGATAATCTCGAAACTCCAGAGTGAAGGAGCCAGCGGAGTGGTGCTAGGTTGTACCGAGATACCACTACTCATAAAGCAGTCCGACGTCGAGATTCCCGTTTTCGACACCACGGCGATTCACGCGGCTGCAGCGGTGGAGTTCGCGCTTGCGGACAATTGAATTTGCAAGTCTCTCCTGAAGAGAAGAAGCAGAATCTAGTAACCTATAATGTAGTACTGTCTAATACAAAGGAGGTAAAACTTATGAGAAGAACTCTCCTGCTTACGCTGGTCATATTGCTTGTATCTGCTATGGGCCTGGCCAGTGTTTACAGCAACGCATCCAGCAACAACCTTGAGGGAGTAAAGGAAGATCTCAAAAGTGGTGGCAATATAAACGAACTGGGCTATAACAACAAATCGGCTCTCATGACGGCCGTCGATTACGGCTATGCTGAAATCGCCAGATTTCTCATCGAATCCGGTGCAGATATTTTTCTGATAGACAACGATGGATTCACTGCCCTGCATTACGCTGCCAGAAAAGGACTGACGGAGATCGCGAAACTACTCGTCGAAAGAGGTGCCGAGATCGACAAGTACCCCGACAGTTCAAAATTTTACGCCGGTTATACCCCACTGATACTCGCCTGCGACAGTTCGAGGGACGATAAGACTCTTGAAGTAGTTAAGTACCTCGTAGAAAAGGGAGCGAACCTGGAGAAGGTCGAGTTCGCTTTCAAATCCCCGCTGACGGCAGCTGTCTTTGCAAAATCCACAAATACGATAAGGTTTTTGCTCGAGAGCGGTGCCAATCCGAACAACGCGCTCAACGACGGTAGAACGCCACTGTATCTTGCCATATCGGAAGGGTTACCCTTCGAGGCCGTGGATGTTCTTCTGGCAAAAGGCGCGGATGTATCGCTGGGAACTGAGTACTATACTCCCCTGGGGCTGGCCGTTTCGAAGTCTAACCATGATGTCACCAAAAGATTGATAGACTTCGGCGCCGACTATTTGAAAGTCGATTCTCTGGGTAACACCATACTGCACAACGCTGCACGCAGCGGCTCGACTAAGAATATAGAGCTGTTTGTCGGGTTGGGAATCGATATCAACTCCATAAACATGGAGGGAGATACGCCCCTTCACATCGCAGCCGAGCGTGAATACTTCCGCAATGTCGAACTCCTGATATCGCTCGGGGCCGATGTTCTGGCAAAGAACAACAACGGATATCTACCGCTGCATATACATCTGGCTGTATATAAAGAGAGCAAAGATACTATCGAATTGCTCCTTTCGAAGGGAGTGAGTATAAACCAGAACGAGGTCGAGTTCGGATTTTCGCCGCTACACCTCGCCGCAGGGAATGGCATGCTTGAGATGGTTAAATTCCTTGTTGAGAAGGGCGCCGACATATCCATCCAGGCGGATAAAAAGATCGCGCCCCTGCACATGGCTGTGGGAAGATACGGTAAAGTCGAGGTTATCGATTACTTGCTGGAGAAGGGGGCGAATATAAATGTCGAGGACGAAGACGGCAAAATTCCCATCTTCTACGCAGTTATTGAGAAAAACCTCGAGGCTGCTTCTCATCTGGCAGAGAGAGGGGCCGATATAAACCATGTGGATTTACTTGGAATGACGACCGCACATTATGCCGTTCAAGACAAGTGGGACGGTATAGAAATGTTGAAGATCCTTCGCCAGTTCGGAGTACCTGTGAATATAAAGGATAATAGCGGAAAGATGCCCGAAGATTACGCCGCCTCTGAAGAGATAAAGGAGTTCCTGAGATCTCTTTACTGAGTGTGGCGGGTTTTACGTTCGAACGAAAGTAATTCAAAAGAACTGGAGAGCAGGAAGAGCCGTCCTTGGGAAACCTGAGGCTAGAGGTAAGAGGCGAGAGGCTGGAAGGTCGATAAGATCTCGACTTTCTTACCTCTGACCTCTCCCCCTCTTACCTCTGTTTAGAGACAGACGAGATTAGATCCCGTATAAGAACACTACGGGATGACACCAAGGGAACATTTCAGGGCTGGCTTCTCACGGCCAAAGCGAGAGAGTCATGACTGAAGATCCTTGATTTTTTGAGAATACTGTCTGGCCTTTTCCTCTATCTGTAAGGGCGTTCCCTTCGTGAGGTCGGAGCCGATTCCGACGGCTGCAGTGCCGGCTTCGAACCATAGATTAATATTGTCCAGACTGACGCCGCCTGAGACCACACATCGGGCCTTCGGGAAGGGACCTCTGAGAGACTTCACGAACGCCGGTGTGAGAACGTCTCCCGGGAAAACCTTCACCATCGAGAGTCCGAGGCCGGTTGCCTTTACGTACTCCGTGGGAGTCATTATTCCAGGAAGATAAAGAACCTCCATCGCCCTGGAGTGTATCGCGAGCTCTTCAGAGAGATGGGGACTGACCACGTATCTCGCGCCGCTGCGGATGGCAAGGTCGAACTGTCCGTCCGTAAGGACCGTTCCGGCCCCAACGTAAGCCTCCGGAAGCTCCCGCGAGATGATCGATATAGCTTTTTCCGCATCGGGTACAGTGAAGGTTATTTCGAGTATTTTTATACCTCCACGATAGCAACTCCTGGCGATCTCTACACAGCGGTCCACTGAATCGCTTCTGATCACGGCCATTATTTTTTCCGATTGTATTATCTCTTTCATGCTATCCTCCATTTTCTTCATAGAACAATTCTTCCAAAGTTCTTCAAAGTCTCGAGTACCCTGAGAGTGAGGATTGCGACCCATTCGTCCCACGCAGGAGCGAGGTCTCCGTCGTAAATGCTCTTCGACCATGTGGGTTTGATTCTGCCGTTGCTCTGAAGAGTCTGTACGTAGCAGTCGAGGTTCTTCTCTATAAGTGCGCCATCGATGCCGAAGGTTCTGTCCGGCCCGGTGGCAAAATCGAGGGGCCGCGCCGTGTACTCGCTTTTCCACTCATCCTCGTCACAGCAGGTGAGACTGTTCACCGCCTGAACGATTTTATCCTCGAGCCTGCCGGCCCTCTCCATATCGAGCTGATGATGGAGTCTCTCGAAGCAGAAAATTTCGTGGAAGGAACCGAATTCCTTCATTCCATTCAGGTACTCGATGGCTTTCTCGATCAGCGCATCCACATCCAGAGACGTGTACTCCCTGTAGCGATGCAGGTAACCTATGATTTCAGCCGTTGGGTTGCCCCAGTTTATATCTATCGACGACATGCCCTTTTCGCTGTCGAAATGCCACCAGGGCGCATGGGGAAAATCGTTAACGCTCTCCGGCACAGATAACCAGCCCATTCTGCCGGGTATGAAGGTCTTCTCCAGATATTCTACGGCCCTGGAAATCATTTCCCGCTTGGCGGTGCTGTCGTAATCGAGTTTTGTGATAATCTGAAAGGCTACCGATGTTGCCATCGGTGAGGAGTATGGAAGTCTGAAGTCCGGTTCGAGAGCGTTTCCAAAGCCACCGTCTTCGTTCTGGTATCTGGATAGCTCCTCGATCACCTTCTCGCCCGAATCATCTTCGTACAGATAGGAGAACAGCTTTTCTTCAAGATCTCTGCCGTAATCCTGCATGAAATACTTGATCTTCCAGAGATCTTCTTTTCTCAATACAAGCAATTTTTCGCCCTCCTTTGGTTTCCGGAAATCGTTCAGTGCACGAACCATTCGGCCAGATTGTCGAACAGTTCTCCACTTCCCGGCACCGGTCCGTTCAACTCTTGCCTCCAGAACGTGATCTTCTGACTATAGGATACCACTACGATCGGCATATCTTCGAGCCATAACTTCATAGCCCCCAGGTAGTACGGGATCCTGTCCTTCCAGAGGCCCTCGGTGGCCGCTTTTCTCTCTATCCTGAACAATTGTGGATTTACATATCCCACTTCCCAGCCGGTTTTTAAGTCGTCGGCATTCTCCACCGTCCAGGGAGTAATCTCAGGATAATCGAATGCTTCAACTCTGAAAAAGGCCAGCTCATAATCGGCCGAATATACGTCGCCGAGCAGACTTCCCCAGTCTAGTCTCTCCACCTTCAGATCCACTCCGATCTCCTTCCACATCTTCACGAGCATATCCGTGAACTTCTTATCGACTCCCTGGTGAACCTTGATCGTAAGTGTGTATCCCTTTCCGTACCCGGCACTCACAATGAGTTCTTTTGCCCTTCCAGGGTCGTAGGGAAACTCCCCGATCTGCGACAGGAGTTCCTGAAGAAAAGCTGTTCGGACATCTATGGGCAGAAGAGCTGCGGTAGAGCCGATCCCGATCGTGCCCGACAGTTTCTCGACATCCAGAGCCATTCTCAAGGCCTTTCTCAAAGAGCTCTTAGAGAGAAAGTCGTTCCTGTGATTTAGAATCAAAGCATAATAAGAACCGTCGGGAGTGAATTGGTACCTGTAATTTCCATTCTTTGCGTCGTTTATGAGTTCTGTCGTCGCACCTTCTTCGTTGAAGAGCATGCTCAGTTCGCCCTTCAGAAACATCTCTATCCTCTCTTCCTGATCGGCCTCTTCTATCAGTCTTATTTCGTCCAGAAGAGCATGCTCGGGCCACTCAGCGAAGTATAGAGGGTAGTGTTCCGACCCTTTTCCGCCGTGCCATTGGGGATTTCTCTTAAGTATGATCTTTCCCTTCTCGCTCCCCTCTGCCAGGTAAAAAGGTCCGGAGGTGGCCTCCAGGGGAGGTTTACCTGAATACTGGCTGACAGCCACCTCTTCCGGTTTCAATCCGAGCTTCCCTTCGTATATGTGTCTGGCCAGTAATCCCGTCCTTAGATAACCGGTGAACTCGGGAAATGGTCGATTGAAATAGAAAACGGCGCTTTTGTCATCCAGGGTTTTCATCTCTACGTAAGAGAGATCGTTCAGAATTCCGTAGAGTTGCGAGTCCTCGCTAACTTTCCAAACTGCCAGCGAGTATTCTAGATCATTCGTAGTAATCGGAGTTCCATCGAACCAGTGGATCTCGTCTCTGAGTTTTATATGCAGTTCTTTATTCCCGTCTCTCCACTCCCACCTTTCTACGAGCGAAGGCTCGATTCTATCCCCGCTCAACTTCCTGAAGAGGGGGTCCTGAGTGGCAGCCGTTACCCAGATATCGCCCCGGACCAGCTCAAGGCCGGGCAGGAAGTGGCCGGTAGTATCTATTGGGAGAGAGATGGATCCACCGGATATTTCTTCGAAGTCGAACCGGGAACTGCTGGATCTGACCGTCAAATCTCTCGCGAGTAACGTAGCGGCGAGCAGTACGAGTAAAATAACTGTCAAAAATTTATGCACGGGCAACCTCCAGAACATTCATCAGCACAATTATATCGAAATTACCCGCTCTGTGGAAGAGAGTATTTGAGTATCGGGATACGGGAAAGAGCGGATTCTAGAAATTGACTGACATCTTTCTAAGATCGTTCAGTCTTCTGGTTCTTTCGGAGTAATAATGAAAGATATTTCAATAACGCGGGCAGGTTATTTATTGTCGGACTAAATAAGTGTCAAAAAGTAAATCCAGCTTCAATAATATTTAGGAATAAGCTTTGGATTTCTCCATAGTTTGTGCTATAATCAGTCAAGCGAAAGAGAAACTATTCGAAAGGAGGCGTAATAGAATGATGATGAGACTTAAAACAGGATTTTTCACCACCCTTAACAGGGTCTCCGGTGATGCCGCATTCTGCCACGCCTTCATCCGTCGTGTGAGGTATAAAGACGTATAACCATAGACGATGTTTGAAGGACCGTGGCGAGTAACAGCCACGGTCCTTTTTTTTATCAACCATTTCTCCAGGAGGTGGAGTTATGTCAGTTAAGGTAGAGGTCGAAAGAATCGAGAAAGTGGAGCAGAAGAAGATTCAGAGAAAGCAGAGAGAGAACGAGGTTTTTGGTCCTTACTGTTTCTGGCTTTGAGGAATGAAACGGGGACCATGAAACCCGGCTCGAAAGTACAGGGGGTGAAACAATGAAAATAGCGTTAAGCGGAGAGATTAGAAAGGACCGTATTAGTTGTAGTGTTGTACTTCCACCCTTCATAGATAAACCGGATAGTCTCATGGAGTTTCCCCAGGATAGTCGCCAGGAGGTGGCGTGATGAAAAAGATTTATAGAGGTTCGAGAGAGATTTTCATAGATGGAATAGTTGAAAGACAGAAAGTTGAGATCGAAAGCAAGTTCAGCAGACCTCATTATCTTTGATGGAGGTGCGAAATGGCCGACGCGCTTTTCGCAAATAACGTAGTCAAGTTTTTCAAAAAGAGCAAGAAAGAGATCAAAGCGCTAAAGGGAGTAAGTTTGAGGATAAAAGAGGGAGAGATCTACGGACTTTTAGGGCCGAACGGCTCGGGTAAATCGACGTTCATCAGGATCGCTTCAACTCTTTTGATACCCGACAGGGGCAGCGTATCCGTCTTCGGACATGATGTGGAAAGAGAGCCGGGAATCGTTCAAAAGCTCATCAACAGGGTTTCCGTTGAGGCGAGTTTCTTCAGAAAACTGTCAGCCATAGAGAACCTGGCCTTCTCGGCCGGTCTCTATGGCATTTCGAAGAAAGAAGCCATAAAGAAGATCTACTATCTTTCCGAACGTTTCGGTCTGGATGAGAAGAGATTGAAAGATCCGCTGGAAGACTTTTCAAGAGGTATGCAACAGAAAGTCGCCATCGTCAGGGCCTTCATGACCGAACCACGAATGCTTCTTCTAGACGAACCGACCACGGGACTCGACCCGCGAGCCAAGAAAGATGTACAGTCACTCATAAGAGACGTGAAATCAAATATGAACACGACCATGCTCCTGACCACCCACGACATGCAGGAAGCCGAAAAGCTCTGTGATTATGTGGGAATAATTCACCTGGGCAAGATCGTTGCAGAAGGGAAGCCGCAGGAGTTGAAGAACCAGCTCAGAGGGAAGGTTGACAACCCGACCTTCGAGGATGTCTTCATGGAATACACGGGAATGTCTCTTGAGGATGCGCAGTACCGGGAGGTAGAAACGGCATGAGTTCGCAGGCACTTGTAAGAGAGCTGAGGGCCTCGTGGGCCTTTATCGAGAGAAACTTCAATTTCACCAAGAGATACTGGAAATGGGAACTGGTCTTTTTTGTGTACACGATAGCCAACTCCGTAACCATGGGTTTCATAGGTAAAGGTATCGAAGCCTTCTCCGGAACGAAACTGGATACGAGTTATCTTATACTGTACATGCTTTTAGGATCGATCCTCTGGGGTTATCTTTCCATACTCTTCGAGATAGTTGCCGAGACGGTTGCCTGGGAGCGCTGGGAAGAGACTATAGAGTACACCTTCATGGCCCCTGTGAGAAGAGCGACCCACCTTTTGAGTACCTGCGGTTACGCCATACTGTACGGGATTTTAAGGAGCGGTTTGATTCTGCTGGCGGTATCGATCTTCTTCGATCTGAATCTGGAGAAGGCCAATCTGCTTTCCGCGGTCGGTATCCTGGCGGTATCCAGCTTCTCTTTCGTGGGTCTGGGGATAGTCGCGGCCGTATTGCCGCTGATATCGCCCGAGAAGGGAGCCCAGGTAGTTCACATATTCCAGGCGCTCCTTCTGATGTTCTCGGGGGTCTATTACGAAGTCGACGTGCTGCCGCAGTGGATGCAGCAGGTCGGGAGGTTGTCTCCCGCGACATATGCCTTGAGAGGAATGAGATCGTCGATACTCGAAGGCAAGGGCATGATCGAAATGTGGGGAGATATATGGCCTTTGATCCTTCTGGGAGGGTTACTCCTTCCGTCGGGGCTGTTATTTTTCAGGAAGATGGAGGGCTGGGCCAAACGGAAGGGCGTTCTGAAGAGAAGCGGATAGCGATGAGAGGATTGATTGAGAAACCTATTGCGAAAACGTGAACTTCTCTTCAAACAGCTGGATACAGGCCTGGACGACTTTTCTGTCGAAAAGGATATCGACTCCGGCCGAAATCTCGTTCAAAGCCTTCTTGAGACCCAACGAAGACAGGTATGGCCTGTGTGAAGACATGGCTTCAACCACGTCTGCCACAGCTATTATCCTGGCCTCCAGAGTTATTTCATCTCCCTTGAGGCCATCGGGATAACCCGATCCATCCAGCCTTTCGTGGTGCTGTTTAACGATAGTGGCGATGGGCAGGTCGAAGCTCATTTCCTTCAGCAGATCGTAGCCCGTTACGGGATGCAGCTTCACTAGATCGAACTCCATCTTCGAAAGCTTTCCGGGCTTTGAGAGAATCTCGCCCGGAATCGAGATTTTGCCGATATCGTGAAGCATAGACGCGATCCTTATGAGCTGAACTCTGCTTTCTCCGAGATTCAGTCTTTCCGCTATGGCGCACGCCAGCTGGCTCACTCTCCTCTGGTGACCGGCGGTGTACGGGTCTCTAATCTCAACCATTCTCAAGAGTGTGTTGAGTAGAGTGAGCATACTCTTCCTGATGATCTCTTCGTTGTTTTTACGCTCGGTGTTGTCCCTGACGATGTCGAGTATTACTTCTTCTCCCCTGAGCATTATGAAACGTGCGCTTACCTCGACCGGAAAGATCGAACCATCCTTTTTTCTGTGTAAAGTCTCGTACTTTGCCCCGTCTTCGTAAGCGCTCAGAAGTTGCTCGTCTATAGTTGAAACACTCCCGGGAGCCGTGAAGTCGGGAATTGATAGTTTGAGCGCCTCTTCTCTGGAGTAGCCGTAGGTCTTTATCACGGCCCTGTTGACATCCAGCACTCTCAAATCGCAAGCCCTGACTATGAATATCATATCGTTGGCGTTATGGAAGATAACGCCATACTTCTTAATGTTATCCAGGTACTCCTGACTGAGAGTGATATCTCTTATATAACCCCCGATACCTGTATCGCTGTTAGCAAGCTTCACAGGAAATTTGTAAGTTTCATAGACTTTGTTTGCCGTTCTCTCCTTGGTTACGATAAGACGGTTGTGTTCTACGGCCTTCATGTCGCTTTCACGGCACTTGCTGGCCACTTCGTACTGCATCAACTCGAAATCGGTCTTTCCAATTATTTCATCGATACTCTTTTTAAAATATTTCGAGAGAGCCCTGTTGGCGATAAGATATTTGAACTCTTTATCCTTTAAAAAGACCATATCCGGTGTTGATTCTATGAACACCATGTGTTCGTGCTGAAGACGATGGTATTTACCGAGGTTTTTGAGCCAGCGTTCGATATCCACTTCGTTTCTGCCGATGTTTTTGTAGAATTCCGGAGGGAGATAGTAGAAGTTGTCAAATAGCCCGTCGTCATGAACTACCAGGGGATGTGTCTCTATGGCACCCTTGATGATGCTCCGATTGAAAAGACGCATATCGTACTGGCAGATGGCCACACACCGGTTCGAAGGGAAGAATTCGCTGTTCAGCAGATCTTCATACTCTATAAGCCTGTCGAGAGCTCCTCCGTCCTCGAGGACCCAGCTCATCTCTCCTGAGGCTCTCAACCCGGAATAACCCTGGTCGAGCGCCTTTTGCGTTTCAAGCCTCAAAAATTCGATCATATTTTCCGGATCGAAAAAACCTTCTCTCACACACGATTGACTCTTATCGAGAAAGAGTATCTGTCCTCTGTCGATTATCCTTTTACAATCAACCTTTATCTTTTCCAGATAACTGCATATATCCTCTACCTTGTGGGCATGTGTGATATACAGGCATTTCTCTCCGTTTTTAAGCCCGTTGTTCAAAAAAGGGATGATCGTGTCGTACCACTGGCCCTCCGTCTCGTAAAGGAGACATGCATGATCGTGATGTCTGAGCTCTTCACCAGTATCTGTCATATCCGGATCGAGACTCATCGACGGTAACTCCCTTCATCGCTGTCGGAAAACTTGACAGTCGGCCCGACCGATGATAGAATCTACTGTACGGATGCGTAGCTCAGCGGAAGAGCGCTTCCTTCACACGGAAGAGGCCACAGGTTCGATCCCTGTCGCATCCACCAGCGAGGAAGGGGTCAGGCCGACTCCTTCTTTTCCTTTTCTTTTTTCTTCTCTGGCTTTTTGGACTTTTTTGGCTGTTCCGGCTTTTTGATAAACTTGATATCGTACGTCGTGGGAACCGGCCATGTGAAACCTACCGACACTTCTTTCTTGAGAGTTTTCAGGAGATTCTTCTGGGTTTCCGGGGTGAGTATCCCAGACATATTCTGATAAACCTGCACCGAAGCTCCATTTATCGTCTGATCCTGGAAACCGCGCGTCAGATCTTTGAGCAGCCTCTGATAAACGGCCCGCGGCGATTCTATCCTTCCCGTTCCTTTGCAGACAGGGCAGGAAGAGTAAAGTTTGGAACCGATCGCGGCGGTAGATCTTTTTCTGGTCATCTCGAGAAGACCGAGTCTGGTGAAACCCATGATCATGGTACGGGCCTTGTCTTTCTTGAATTCGCTGCTCAGACTGGCTATGATCTTCTGCCTGTCTTCATCGGTCTTCATATCTATAAAATCGATTACCACGATACCACCGATATTTCTCAGCCGGAGCTGTCTGGCAATTTCCGACGCCGCTTCCAGGTTGGTGTTCAGAGAGGTCTCCGAGACATCGCTTCCAGAGAGGTTCCCGGCCGAGTTTACATCTATGACTGTCATGGCCTCGGTTCTGTCGATATAGATATTTCCGCCGCCGGGGAGAGCAACCGTTCTGGTATAGAGAATCTTGAGCTTCTCGTAGATGTCCTCCGTGGCGAAAGCGTCTCCTTCGACGTATCTGACTACCGGTTTAAATCCGGCCTTGAACTTGCTTATTCCGGCCACAACCTCGTGCCATAGTTCTTCTGAATCGACAACGATTTCTTTTGTACTTTCGGTGAGTCTTTCACGGAGAATGTACTCCACAAAGGAAGGTTCTTCGTAGAGAATTTTAGGTTTTCGCCCGCGCTTGAAGGTTTCATTTATCTTCTTCCAGTTTTCTCTGAGCCCTTCCAGCTCGTCTTTTATGGTCTCCTCACCGAGTCCGTAGGAGGCCGTCCTGAAGATCACACCCTCTTTGCTCTCGAGAAGCGATTTTGCCACCGTTGTTAATCTATGCCTCTCCTGGGGATCGGCGATCTTCTTCGAAATACCTATGTGTTTCGAAAATGGTGTATAGACAAGACTCCTGCCCGGTATGCTGACTTTCAAAGTTATCTGAGGTCCTTTCGAACCTATCGGGTCTTTGCTCACCTGTACGAGTACTTTGTGGTTCTTCTCGAGTTTCTGCTGGCCGGAGGCATCCTTAAACCTCAGAAAGGCGTTTCTTCCGATACCTATATTCACAAAGGCCGCTTCGAGACTGGGAACGACGTTTTCGACTTTTCCAAGGTAGATGTTTCCTGTAACGCTCTCGCTGTCCATGTCCTCGAAAAATATCTCTTCGAGTTGATCGGAATCCACCGAGGCGATCCTGACTTCATCCTCAACCCTGCTGAAGATGATAGTCTGCGTTCTGCTCTTGATTGTTGCCACCGCCCTTTCATTGCTTCTGTACATTACAGATCTTCAGTATATTATAACCGAGCCTGCCTAAAAAAAAGACGGCCACCATTAGGTGGCCATCTTTTTACTCGTTCATCTCTATTATTCCGAGACTTCCGTTTTTTCTGGTATAGAGAACGTTTACTTCATCAGTGTCGATGTTTCTGAAGATGAAGAAAGTGTGCCCCAGCATCTCCATCTGGAGCAGGGCCTCTTCTTCGGTCATAGGCTTGATCGTGAATCTCTTTCTTCTGGTTACTGTAATTGACTGTTCTTCTTCGAACTGGGAGGGAACTAATTCAAGGTTTTCCTTAATGCCATTCTTGTGTTTGAATCTAGTTCTCTCTTTGAACCTCTTCAACCTTCTCTCGAAGGCGTCGGATGCCGCATCGACCACCGTGTAGAAATCGCTTCCCTTCTCCTCTACCCTGACAACTACTCCTGGAAGATGGGCGGTAGCCTCGACATTGTAAAAGGCTCTCACCTTAGACAACCTGAGATCCATAGAGATCACTTTTTCTTCGTTCACAACCTTGGACACTTTTGAGAACCTCTTGTCGATGTAGTCTTTCATGGAATCTGTTATTGTTACGTCCTTTGAGTAGATGTTGTAATCCATGATAACCCTCCTCTCGCAGTGATGTGACTGAAGTTTTGTTACCTTTTGCACTGAAGTATCGTAGGCGGTCGTGATACCTACAATACCTCACCGGTAGAGTTTCTTCGAATCATCGAGTGTTTATCGAAAACGGAGAAGAAGCGACCCACTCCGATTTCGGCTCCATACTCTAACAAATGCGGAATCAACTCTGCCGGATGCACCTGGAACGAACCAAGAATCTCCACGGGCACCCACCTGGCATCTACCAGCACCGGTAGGCCAGGATTGTCCGGATCGCTCCCAAGTGAAACGGTACCACTCATGTAATTACAGAGAAATATCACCTCCAGCAGTTTCTCCTTTCTGAACTCCTGCACCGCAACCACGGATAGAGGTTCTACCGAGATACCGGTCTCTTCGACAAGTTCTCTTCGAACCGCAACAAGAAGATCTTCGTTTTCTTCAACTAATCCGCCGGGGAAACACCAGAAGGGAGGTCTGTCTTGATGAGCATGACGAACAAGAAGAACTGAGTTGTCTTTGAAAACTAAGGCTCTCACGCTTACACGATGTGTACTCTTCACGGTCGCACCTCAATCATCCCTCAAAACTAAGTATATCATTTATGCTCGCGTGATTGATGATAGAATCATAGGTAGGATTGGAGGTAATAGAATGCGCTATTCAAGGGTTAGAACGATCACGACCATGGGCCTCAAAGTGATGGATGTGCTTGTCGAACTCGATATAGATAGCAGGGCTCTGGTCCAGGACATGGATATAGTGGGACTGGGTGACACTGTGGTCAAAGAGAGTAAGAAGAGGGTTAAAAGCGCCGTGAAGAACTCTGGGATCGAACTTCCGAATGGAAGGATAACAGTCAACCTCGCTCCGAGTGATGTTAAAAAGGAGGGTTCTTACCTTGATCTTCCGATCGCGGTAGGATTATTGAAGGCCACCGCACAGATCAAACCCGATCTTTCGGATTTCATCTTCTTCGGAGAACTGGGACTCGACGGAAGTTTAAGAAAGGTCAGAGGTGTGTTGCCCATACTTCTTTCTCTGTCCAGAAAGGCCAACGGCACCAAAGTAGTCCTCCCGGCTCCAAATATGGCCGAGGCTTCAATAGTAGACAAGTTGACCATTTACACCATCGACAACCTCAACGAACTCGTCGGCTTTCTGAACGGCCAGATTCGAAAGGAGCCGGTAAACTACGAAAAGCCGGAGCTTGGAAATCTCGCCACTCCTGATATGTCGGAGATAAAGGGCCAGGAGTTCGCCAAAAGAGCCGCGGAGGTTGCGGCCGCCGGAGGTCACAACCTTCTGTTGAGAGGCTCACCCGGTTGTGGAAAGACGATGCTCGCCAGAAGAATCCCTTCGATCCTCCCGCCGCTGACGATGGACGAAGCTATAGAAACGACGATGATATACAGCGTTTCCGGTCTCCTCGGCGACAGAGGATTGATAAAAGAGCGCCCCTTCAGGTCGCCCCACCACACCGCTTCTACGACTTCCATAGTCGGAGGTGGTAACGATGCGAGGCCCGGTGAGATCAGCCTTTCTCACAACGGTGTTCTCTTCATGGACGAGTTCCCCGAATTCAGACGAGATGTCATAGAAGCTCTCAGGCAACCTCTGGAAGATGGAGTCATAACCGTAGCACGGGCCAAGCTCACGGCAACTTATCCGGCCAGATTCATGATGGTAGCGGCGCAAAACCCCTGTCCCTGTGGCTGGTACGGAGACAAGACCAGGGAATGTACATGCTCCTGGTACGAAATACAGAGATACAACAGAAAGATCTCCGGTCCCATGGAGGACAGGATAGATATATTCGTCGATATGCCCCGCCTGGATTTCGATAAATATATGGAAACCTCTATCGCTGAAAGCTCCGCCAGCGTAAGGGAGAGAGTTATCAGGGCGCGCAACAGGCAACTGGAGAGATACAGAGGAATGAATCTCTTCTCAAACAGCCAGCTTGGACACTCCCTTCTGAAGGAATACGTGAATCTCGACCCGACATCGAGGTCTTTACTGTCGGGCGCGGTGGATAAGATGAAATTGACGGCCCGGTCTATAGACAGAATACTGAAAGTTGCCCTGACCATAGCCGATCTTGAAGAAAACAAGGTACTCGCCCGGCACATCGCCGAGGCGATACAGTACAGGAAGAAAACGTGATAGGTTGTTCGTAAAACACGAGAAAAAGAGTATTCGAGAGGTTCGCTTCGCTCACGAGAAGACGAGAATCCTCTTAAGAACCGTTGTTGGTTGTACGCGGTGCGTTGTGGGCAAGGGCATCGAGTAGGAGAGGGGTCAGTCATGACGGAAAGAGAGCAAGACTGTCATCTCGTAGTTCTCTTATACTGGATTTCATCTCTTCAGTCTCTCCCTCTCTCCTTTTCTCGTGCTCTTTAACTAACAACGAAGAGCCGCTCTTCGCAGCCAGTTTTCTTTCTCTGGTACATATACCAGTCTATTGAAATCTGATAAAAAATGTTGTATTATTACAATATCCCCTCCCCCCGGGGAGTGGTTAATGTAGATCGTCTCCAGACTGGAGGTTGTTATGAAAGAGTATGTTGTAAAAGGCATGACCTGCGCGGCCTGTGTAAGGGCAGTTGAGAAGGCTGCATCGAAGGCGGAGGGGGTGTCCGGTCCGGTAGTCAGCCTCGCGACGGAAAAGCTGACATTCGAACTTTCGGGCGGCTTCGACGAGGAGAAGCTCTTCAATCTTGTGAAGAAGGCCGGTTATGAGCTCGAAGAGGTGCGCAAGGAGAGAATAGTTACACTTGAGATAGACGGCATGACCTGTGCGGCCTGCGTTTCGGCTGTGGAAAAGGCTATCGCGAAGCTAGACGGTGTGAGCGAGGTTTCCGTAAATCTGGCGGCCGAGAAGGCAACCGTCGGGTACGATCCCGATAGGCTGAGGATATCTTCAATAAAGGAGGCAATCGAAAAGGCTGGGTACCGGGCAAGTGCCTTTACAAACGCCGATTCCGAGCAGTCCAGACTTAAAAAAGAAGCCGCTATCAGGAGCTATAAACAGAAATTTCTCGTTTCGATCGTCTTCGCCCTTCCGCTCCTGATTATCGCGATGGGTCATATGATAGGATTGAAACTGCCTTCTTTCATCGATCCTCACATGAATCCCTTGAACTTCGCTCTCGCCCAGCTATTTCTCACTATCCCTATAATAATCGCCGGGAAAGATTTCTACCTCAAGGGAATTCCAAATCTCTTCAGGGGCCATCCCAATATGGATACGCTGGTAGGTCTCGGAACCGGAGCAGCCTTTATCTACGGTGTTTTTGCGACCGTACAGATAGCTTCTGGCAACCACAATTATGCCGGCGATCTCTACTTCGAATCGGCCGGAGTTATAATCGCACTAATTTCTCTGGGAAAGTACTTCGAGAACCTATCGAAAGGAAAGACTTCGGAAGCCATAAGAAAGCTGATGAATCTGGCGCCAAAGAAGGCTCTGGTGAAACGTGAAGAGAGGTTCGTCGAGATTCCTCTCGAAGAAGTCGAAGCAGGAGATGTTTTGCTGGTCAAGGCGGGTATGTCGATTCCCGTGGATGGAATCGTTATCGACGGAACCACTTCGGTAGATCAATCGATGCTGACGGGAGAATCGATACCCGTAGATATCACAGAAGGCTCGAAAGTAACCGGCGGTACGATGAACATAAACGGCGCAATAGAGATAAAGGCCTCTCGCGTGGGAAGTGACACCGTTCTATCGAAGATTATAAAGATGGTCGAAGAGGCACAAGCCTCGAAAGCTCCGATCGCACGCCTTGCAGATACGGTTAGCGGTTACTTCGTTCCCTTCGTTCTGGTGGTTGCCCTGGTCGCTTTTGTAACCTGGATCGCTCTGGGTTACGGCTTCGTCTTTTCCATGTCGATGACGATCGCCGTACTGGTTATCGCCTGCCCCTGTGCCCTTGGACTGGCAACGCCGACGGCGATAATGGTCGCAACGGGCCGTGGTGCGGGAATGGGAATACTCTTCAAGAACGGTGAGGCTCTTGAGACGACCCATAAAGTCGATGCCGTTATTTTCGACAAAACCGGCACGATCACCAGAGGGAAGCCGGAGCTGGTCGATTTCAAGGTATTGAACGGCTTCGCCGAAGAGGAGTCCATCAGATTGGTCGCAAGCATAGCCAGCAGAAGTTCCCATCCGTTGGACAGGGCGATACTCGATAGCTACGACGGCGATTTGCTGCAAGTATCGGATTTTCAGGCCGTCGCCGGAGGAGGAATAAGCGCCACAGTAAACGGCGGGAAGGTGAAGCTGGGGAATCCCGGTTTTATTGGGACCACAGGAAGCGAGGTCGATGAATTCGTTCGCTCCTTATCCGAACTCGGAAAGACGCCAGTCGTCGCGTCTTACGATGGGAAAGTAATGGCCGTTCTGGGAATCGCCGACGTAATAAAGGATTCGTCGGCCAGAGCCATAGAAAGGCTGAAAAGATCTGGTGTGGAGACCTATATGATGACCGGAGACAACGAAAGAACGGCCAGAGCCATAGCGGCACAGGTTGGTGTAGACAACGTAATCGCGGAAGTTATGCCTCAGCACAAAGCTGGGAAGGTCGGGCAATTGAAGGAGAGAGGCTTCACCGTCGCCATGGTGGGGGACGGAATAAACGATTCGCCGGCGCTTGCGGCAGCCGATGTCGGAATCGCTATAGGCTCCGGGACAGATATCGCGATAGAAGCTGCCGATGTAGTTCTCATGAAAGACGATCTCAACGACGTGGTGAACTCAATAAACCTTTCAAAGGCGACGATAAGGAATATCAAGCAGAACCTGTTCTGGGCCTTCTTCTACAACACGATAGGTATTCCCGTAGCAGCCGGGCTCTTCTACGTAGCCTTCGGTCTAAGATTGAATCCCATGATAGCCGGTGCGGCCATGGCCTTCTCCAGCGTCAGTGTCGTGACGAATGCGCTGAGACTGAAGAAAATTAAAATATAAAGGAGGAGACAAGATGAAACTGATAATCGAAGGAATGAGCTGTAACCATTGCAAGATGAGAGTGGAAAAGGCTTTAAGTTCTATTGAGGGCGTGAAAAAAGCTAGAGTCGATCTGGACGATGGATCGGCTGTTGTCGAAAGCTCCGTGGAGCTAGACAGAGAATTTCTGAGAGAAGTGATAGACGAGGCCGGATACGTTCTGAAAGAGATCAAAGATTGATATGGAGAATCACTCGCACCACCATAAACACGATGAGGCTCTTAAAATATTAAAGACAGCGAGGGGCCAGATAGACGGAATAATCAGGATGATCGAGGACGAGAGGTACTGTATAGACATATCCACGCAACTCCTGGCTGTGGTCTCGCTTCTTAAAAAGGCTAATACCTCCGTTGTCAACAGGCACATCGAAACCTGTGTAAGAGAGGCAGTGAAAACCGGCGAGGTAGATGAGAAGATAAAAGAACTAGAAACGCTTATGAAGTACATAGAGAAGAGCCTCTAGGCTGGTCCTGGAGGTTCTTACTCATCTTTCAGAAGTTCGTGCAGCTTTTCGAGAGCCTCTTTGAGATTATTTTCCGGAAGGTCCCAGAGATTCTCCACCATTCTCTTCACGACCTCGTTCCTGTCTTCTATAGCTTTCATATAAATGGAAAGCATATCCCGTCTCTCTCTCTTCAACATCCCCAGATTTTTCAGAGTATCTAGCGAGAGCTTTTTTTCTTCGTCTATAAGGTCGCCTATGGTCAGGACGACATCGTCCAGTTTCCACTGCACATCGTCCAGCAGCATCGCCAGTGTTCTGCGTATCGATTCCAGTCTTTCAACTTTGCCTGTCATATTCAACCTCCAGCAGCAATTCAAGAGATACTGCGAGTCCCTTCAGGTCTATTTTAGTGAGCGAGATTCCCTGTCGGGGTGCCTTACGAGCAGGCTGATCGCCGCGCCTGCGATGCTGAGTATGGCTGATACCAGATAACTGATCCCGTACCCGCCGGTGATGTCTCGCGCAATGCCTCCGAGAAGGGGGCCAAGTATGCCTCCGACACCCCAGGCCGTTATCATCACCCCGTAATTCACTCCCAGGTTCTTCATCCCGTAAAAATCTGCGGTGATCACCGGGAATATGGCCAGCATTCCGCCGAAGGTAAAGCCGACGAGACTCTTGCCTATCAACAGAGCGACCGGGCTGGTAAGAGCAGCGAACGAGAAATAGACGACCGCCTGTATGAGAAACATAGTCAAAAGCGTGATCGTTCTTCCGAGATAATCCGATATGGTACCCCACGTAACCCGTCCGATGAAGTTGAATATGGCGTAAACGACAACCAGCAGGAATCCGTTACTGATCGAAGCCTGTTCGAGCCCGATCTTCGACATCTGGCCTATTATGAGCAGGCCCGCGAAAGTCCCGAAGAAGAACATGGTCCAGAGAAGGTAGAACTGAACCGTCTTGACCATCTCGCGAACTTTGTAGTCCTTTGCCGTTATCTGATGGGCCCTAGCCGGTCTCCTCTTCAGTTCGATTCTCTGGAAACCGGGCGGCGGATTTGAAATGGTGAAAGAGAGCGAAAAAACGACCAGAAAGAAGATTATACCGAGAGTGATTAAAGTTGCCGGAAGCCCCAATAATCCTATAAGGGAACTGGTCAAGGGGGCGATATAAACGGGTGCGAGACCGAAACCGCTTACAACTATGCCCGATATCAAGCCTCTGTGTTCGGGGTGAAACCATTTTACGGCGGCGGGCGTGGGTGAAGCGTAACCGAAACCCATCGCCAGACCGAAGACCACGCCGAAGAATAAAGTGAGCCCCGCAACTGTGAGATTGAGTCCGGAGAGAATGAATCCCAGACCGGCCAGCACTGAAGAAATCAAAAGCACCGGTTTTGGTCCGAGCCTGTCCTGCAATTTTCCTCCCGGAACCATCGTGAGCGCGAAAACCGCGGAAGCTAGCATATAGGGGATCTGCGTCTGTGTTGCGCTCCAACCATAATTGTCTATCAAGGCTGCGGAGATGATGCTCCAGGAGTAAAGCACTCCAAGGGTTAAGTTAACTCCCAACCCACTGTAAACTACGAGCCAGGCCTTTTTTAGATCGGTCACGACAGATTTGTCCTCCTAATGAAAAGTAATGCACACCGGGCAGATCTGTTTCATAAAGTAGCACAGCTTACCCCATTTTTACAATGACCACAACGGTAGTGTTGAACAGTCAGGATCACTTTTTCTTGCTCAACAGGCTTTTGAAAGAGACAGGCACAAAATACTGAATGCAGACGATCTTCCATATTCCCTTTGATTTAATCAGGAGCGTGGAACCCTGGATTTCAACTCTCCTGAAAGCGGCGTTTCTGGCTAACTTAACTCCGCGTTTCCACAACATAAGACACTCGCCGGATTTTTCGATACTGCTCTGCCAGAGTAAAGGTTCGTAAAGTACTCCGAAAGAGTTGAACTCAGCCTTGATCAGCCTTGAGAAACCTTCTAAGTTTTCCGCGACGAGTCCCTCGGGACTGACGTATGTTATATCATCGCCGCAAAGTGTCGCGATGGTTTCAAGATCTCTGTTTCTGTAAGCTTCGAAGAAAGCTTCAAGAACTTCCATAGCCGACATATCTTTTCTTTCCATCAATGCACCTCGCTTGATCTCTCCACTCCGATTTTATCATCAAAGAGAGGGACGACCTATGAAGATTTGTCTGAATGTACGCGATCCAGACCGTTGAATATCGTCAAGGATCAGTCTTTTTTGAGACGCAGTATCTTCCATTTCCCGATTTCGCGAAAGCCAAGCCGGTTGTAGATCTTTCCGGCTTCGGGGTTATCATAGAACAGACAAGGAGTCTTTCCCGAAGCCAGCAGATCCGAGCAGAGTCTAGACATAACTTTGGAGGCCAGTCCCTGTTTCCTGTAGTCTTTGTGAGTCGCAACTCCGATGATCATAGCCATATCGGAAGTCTCCGCGGTGCTGGTGGCCGTAGAAACTATTCTGCTGTTCATTTCTACGATATATCTTCTGGACGTTCCACTCTCGAGCGAAGAGAGAAAGGATTCCTCTTCGGTCGCCTGAAACTCTTCTATCGAATTCAGGAGAGCCAGAAGCTCTCTAGCATCGCTCATTGTCGCCCTCCTGATTGGCAGGTCGTTCTTCTCGAGGTTCGGCTCTTTGAGAACTGCAAGATGCATCGTGGCTTCTTCCTTCGTGATCTCTCTCAAATGGGTAGCTATAGCATCTATACAATCTGCCTTCCCGCTCAATGCGATACCCTTCCCAAAATCCTTTATGATCGCCGCCGCTTCAGCATGATCCATTCTTTCGCTGGAATAGACGACAAAAAACCTGTAATATCTTAGAAGAACACCTGTGGGATTCTCAAGTTCGCCATCGATGAAAATTTCCATGTGTTCGGCCTCTGGCACAGTATTCTCGATGTCGCCGATCATAAAAACGTTGAACTCCCTCTCCACAGACAGAAAGGGAATCAACATCTTCCATTCCTTGCCGGAGATCCTTCTCATTCTTATCACACCCAACATCCGTCATTTGTCGCATGAGAATAGGGTATATTATCGCTGCATTATTTTCAAGTTCATGTGACAGCCGGTTGATTTTGACCGGACATATCACCCCCGGCAAAGAAGCTAACCTCAGCACGTTATATAATTTTACTGTACCGATGTCCATTCATCAGGGGAGGTTAGGTTCAATTGCATAAAGTATCTTTAGTTCTTTTTCTTTTTATGGTGGTCACTGTGGCCGCCACCACGGGGAGTATAGAGCTTTACGGTAATGAGATATTCTTCAGAATCAACGAAGCCGAAGGCCTTCCCATCGTTGTGATAGGTGACGGACCGGGAATAAGCAATCGATATCTCGAAGACATACTTCCAGCAAGAAAAACGGTTTTCTACGATTCGCCCGGAATAGGAAAATCCAGCAACGCCGGCTCCTTAGATTTGAGCGTGGAGTATTACATATCCGAGTTGTCGGCGATCGTTCACGAACTGGAACTTGAGAGATTCCATTTGGTGGGACACGGCTTTGGAAGTCTGGTAGCCGTTTATTACGCTCTGGCCAGACCGGCTGGACTGTCGAGCCTGGTGCTTGTGAATCCAATTCTCTCGATTCCTCAGCTAGATCTGCTGCTCGAAGAACATGCTCTCCAGAACGATACCGAACCCGATAAGTTGAAGCTGCTTTTCTTGAATTACAGAGGCGATATAGAGGCAAAACTGAAGACGACCGTGGAGGACGTATGCCGCGACACTTACAATCAGTTCTGGGGTGACGGACCGGTAGTAACCGGTAAGTTGAGGGGGCTGGATATCTCGTCGGGTCTATCCGATCTCAGAATGCCGATACTTATCTGCACAGGCCTGTACATTTTTCCAGGAGTCGATAAAATCATAGATTACCAGAAACTCTCTCCGACGAGCGAGTTCGTCACATTCATAAACAGCGCACACTTTCCCATGCTTGAAGAGAGTGAGGGGTTCAACATGATAGTCGGAGATTTCCTCCGGAGAGTTGAAGCTGAACACGAGAACAGCCCTGCGCCTGATTCATCTGGAAAAGCCGTTGATACTCTTTCGGGAGTTGTCTCGCTCGGTGAGAAAGACAACGGGGTCGATATGGACCTTGAAGTTGGTCGTGATTTCAGCGTCTCACTCCCTTCGAGTCCGGGAACCGGTTACTCCTGGAAGCTAGAGGAGTTCGACGGACGGGTCTTGAGACTTCTCTCCGACCCGTTCTACGAAGAACCGGGAACGACCGGCGGCGGCTACCAGGTCTTTCAGTTCAGGGTGATAGGCCCCGGAGAGGCCGATATTTCTCTGTCTTATTGCTCGTGCTGGAACGATGAACCGATAAGGACCTACAGGGTCGGAATCTCTGTACCGTTTCAGGAAAGGGAGGCTCTATCGATCGATGAGTCCGGTAACGGGAAGAGTTTCTCGGTAGATCTGGCCGTACCTCTGGAGGTTTCACTGAACGTGACAACAGGAACTGGCATGTCATGGAGGATAACCTCCACTACCTCTTCTATCCTCCGTCAGACGAAGGAAAACGAGTATTCGATACCCGAAAACACCTCGGCCGTCGGCGGGACCGTTCAGCAGCGTTACTATTTCGAGGGTATCAACTACGGAACCGCCTACATAGAATTCTCATATGGAAGGCCCTGGGAGGAAGCACCTCCCGAGAGGACCTTCGGGGCGACGATAACAGTGGCCGAACCCGTTCATAACATTTACGTTGCCAGAGACAGCGACCACGATCGTTATATAGCTCTAGAACTTGACCAAATGCTGATTTTAAAATTGAAGAGCGGTTCATCCAGCGACGAAACCTGGTATTTACGCGAGGGACTTCCACGACATTTGCAACTCCTCGTTGATCCCTTCATCGAATACGTTGAAGAAGTCGGATATTCAATTTTCTACTTTAAAACTGTAGAGAGAGGAGAGGTCGTTCTGGAGATGTCTTATGGAAGTCCTGCGTCGCCCGATCAACCAATAGATACTTACAGGATTACGCTGCAAATAGAATAATGAAGAGCCGTCCTTCAAAAGAGCGAGAGAGAAAGAGAGAGAGAAAGAGAGAGAGAAAGAGAGAGAATTCTCGCCTTCTCGTGAGCGAAGCGAGCTCTCGATGCTCTTTCTCTCTTGTTTTTCGCCTTCTCGTGAGCGAAGCGAGCGTCTCGATCTTTCCCATAACTCTCCATGCTCCACTCTCAACGGTTCTCAAGCGAACTCTGGACGCTCTTTCTCGGCTCTTACCAATAACGTACCGCCAACAACCAACAGCGCATTCATATCCTACCCCTATCTAGGTTTTTGGGTTGAATGGTATATAATAATATGCAGGTACCAACTAGTTTGACAATTGAAAGGGAATGGTTACTCTGTAAGCAGTCTTGTAGCAAAAACCGTTATATCTTTTCATTCTTATCTTTTTGTCCACACCAATAAGGAAGGAAAACTCTGGTATATTTACCAGAAAAATCTCGAAACAAAGGGGGCGAAGTACCTTGAGTAAGAGGTTAACGTTAGTCTTACTGTTAGTATCCATGGTTCTGACATCTTTTGCTTTTGCCGTGGAGAAAGGTCCGATTTCAGACATCGTTTACTTCAACGTGAGAATGAAAGAGGAAATCGCGCTGAAGGACACATCAGAAGGGATGACAGACATCTTCATGTATGGGGTCCCGGGTCCGGTTATCTTCGGTCTCGACCAGGCGACTAGAGACAAGCTGGATCTCTACACTGTACCGTCCGGTTCATGGTCGCTTCTGATGAACAACGTACCCAATGAAGCGCCGTACACTCTTGAAGTAGCCGGCAAGGAAGTTTTCAACGCCTTTGCCATCAGAGAGGTCAGATTCGCCATGAACTTCCTGATCAACAGGCAGTTCGTTACCGACGAAATCCTTGGCGGAGCAGGCTTCCCGGCTTTCACCATGGCCACCGAAGGTCAACCCGGAACTTACAAGTACAACCTGCTTGCTACCAAATTCGGGTTCACGGCCGAGGGAAACGAGACTCTGGCGATCGAAGAGATAACCAAGGCCATGCAGGCTGCCGCGGAGCTTCCGGCTAACGCTGGAAAGCTCGAGAAGCGGGCCGACGGTTTCTGGTACTTCAACAACGAACCGGTCACCATAAAGTTCATAATTAGGGTCGATGATCCCAACGGTCGTCTGAGACTCGGAGAATACGTTTCCAACCAGCTTGAAAAGGCCGGTCTTAAAGTCGAGAGACTTCTCTGGGACAGAAGCAAGGCTGGAACAACGGTCTACGGCGGGAGCGATCCCAAGGATCTGGTCTGGCAGATGTACACCGAAGGCTGGGGCGCAGGTGCGACGAGAGCCTTCTGGGAACACATAGTGGCCCAGATGTACGCTCCATGGTACGGCTACATGCCTGGTAACCAGACCGAAGGTTACTGGAACTACGTTCAGGACGAGATCGACGAGGCTACCATGAATGCTTACACCGGAAACTTCCTAACCGAAGACGAATACTGGGAACTGGCTCTCAGAGGTCTAGAGCTGGGACTCGAAGAGGCAGTTAGAATATACGTTGTCAACCAGCAGGACTTCTTCACCGCAAACGCAGCCAGGCTGGTAGATAGATTCGCCTACGGCCTCGGCGACGGTTTGAACGGCTGGTCGATAAAGACGGCCGAAACGCAAGACGGTGTTCTCTTTGTAACACTCTTCTCGGCGATGGGTTCGCTGTTCATGGACGCCTGGGATCCGATAGGAACAGACGGTTTCAGCAGCACCTATTCAAATGCTATCGCAGAGAACCTCTACGACCCGGCGATGTTCGAAAGTCCGGCTTCGGCCATACAGACTCCTCTGAGAGCTATTCCGATCGAGGTCGATACGAAGGTCAGAAGGGACGAAGAGGGCAACGTGGTCGGCGACTTCGATGTTCCGGCCAACGCGATCAACTACGATCCTGTTAGCGAAACATGGGTAGAGGTTGGTGAAGGTCACAAAGCAATGTCGATGGCGACATATGAATTCACTTTCGGTAACCTCCACCACGGGCAGCCAACGACAATCGCAGATTTCCTGTACGCCCAGGGCTTCCTCAACGAGTGGTCAACCCAGGAAGGCGAGGATGATCCTCTGTACGAACAGGGTTATTCATCAAAGATGAAAGATGCGCAGGATACATTGATCGGCTGGGTAATCCATCCCGACGACACCATAACCGTGTATTTCAACTACAACTTCCCGGCAAGTAAAGAGAGAGTCGCGGGCTGGGGAGCACCCGGAATCAGTGTATCGGCCTCCGGTCAGTCTGTTGGTTGCGCCTGGGAAATCATAGAAGCGCTCTCTCTTATGATAACAGAGGGAAGCCAGTCCGGCACCACCTACGCCATCACCAGGGATCCGGCGGTCACAGAAGTCGATGTTCTTTCTCCTAGCTGTGTGAAGGATATCGCGGCCAAGTTGAAGGAAATGATCGATAGAAAGTACATCCCCAACTACGTCAAGGGGTTCGTGACCGAGGAAGAAGTGCTCGCCAGATACAACGCTGCATTGAACTTCATCGACAGGTACGGTCATGCCTACATAAGCAACGGCCAGTACTATTTGGCCAAATTCGACACGACCGCCAACTTCGCCGAACTGAGAGCCTTCAGAGACCCCACCTATCCGTACGAGAAGGGTTACTGGAAGGAATACCTCAGAGCGACGAGACTGAGAATCGACCACCTCGACGTTCCGGCCCTCTCTACTTTCGGAATGGATATCAACGTGGTTGTAGATGTTTCCGAAGTTCTGTACCCGGATGACACCGCTGTTCCGGCCACAAAGGGATCGGTCGTAGTTACGTTGATAACCGACACAGGAGAGTTCAGCTTCGACGCGACATTTGTCGGTGACGGTCTCTTCGAGGCGGTCATTCCGGCAAGCGCACTCGAGGGTCTGGCAGCGGGTTCCTATAACATAATGGCCATAGCTTCTCTCGAGGGAGCCGTTCCAGCCTCCGCTTCCGCACAAGTCGTTATTTACTGATAAATACCATCCATGATAGTACCCCGAAAGGGGTACTATCATTCTTCTGAGGTGCAATATGTACTGGAAATACGCTTTGAAGAGAGTTCTGTACGGTCTGCTAATGTATGCGATCCTGGTCTTTGTCTTCTCTGCTCTCTTCAACACTGTTATGGAACAGACCCTTAGAGCCCAGATAGAGGAGCAGGTACGAAGCGAAACGATGCGTATGACAAATACGAGCGCACAGCAAATGCAAGACTATGTAGTGGTTAGAAAGGCCGAGCTTTACTCGCTTTACAGGCTCGATAGACCGGTGAGCGAGAGAGTTGTATGGCGCACCTGGGATACTCTGACTTTCAATTTTGGCAACTCGACCCTGATAAGATCTGCAGATGGAAGCAGAAGTGTCTGGAGAATAGTTTCTGAAGCTATTCCCAACACTTTGCTTCTCTTTACGGTGGCGATATTCGTCGATATCATAATCGGTGTCTGGCTGGGTCTCAAAAAGGCGCAGAAGGCCGGCGGCGTTCTCGACAAGAGCACATCGGTCGGTACGATGATCGTTTTCGGCATGCCCTCGTGGTGGCTGGGAATGCTGTTGATAATGTTCTTCGCATACACGATAAGAATATTTCCTTCCGGAGGGTTGCACTCGACACCTCCACCGGAAGGGATCGCATACTTCTTCGACCTCATTTACCACCTTGCGCTTCCCGTCCTCACACTGGTCGTTCTAGGCTTCTGGGGAAGGGCCTTCCTCACCAGAAACATTGTCCTGGGAGTCCTCCAGGAAGACTACATAATGGCGGCCAGGGCCAGAGGGATACCAGAGCGCAAGATTCTCTACGGTCACACGATGAGAACAGCCGCCCCTCCCA